>Ga0180220_1000044_pt1 | contig 266103 bp, 243 predicted proteins | sample eDN5th37CBELigBY_FD_151335 | JGI IMG/M metagenome (GOLD analysis project Ga0180220, IMG submission 151335) | Enriched backyard soil microbial communities from Emeryville, California, USA - eDNA 5th pass 37_C BE-Lig BY (version 2) (version 2) | ecosystem: Environmental > Terrestrial > Soil >...
GGCCTTGGCGGGCGATTTTACATTGGAGGATCTGGGCTTCATCTTCGTTCCTTCGTCACTACGACGAAGCCCAGATCCTCCTTAAATCACAACCTCAAATCTGTGCCATTGGTGCTGACGGCGGACAGCGTGACGTATTGGATGCGGGCTATGATCCGATCACAGACTTGTTGGCGGATTTCGTGCAGTTTACGAACAGCGGCGGCAACTCGATCATGAGTGTAGACATGGACGGCACCGGCACCACCTATGGGGTGGACGCAGATTGCCACGGTCTACAACCATACCAATCTTGATCCTGATGCGATGGTTACGGCAGGGCAGCTACTCGCCGCCTGATCGGTCGAAGCAGAATTCACAACGCAGATTTCTTGGCGCGTCCGGCATGTGCCGGAGCAGGCTCTATGCGCTTTGCGCACCGGGCCGCTGAAAAATCGTCCCGGCCATACGGTAACGATCCCTCGCGCATATTCTGACCCAAGGTCAGTCATCAGGCGCGACCATGTGGCCGCAGACTTTCTTCCGGCGGCTTTGGCCGCCTTTTCTGTTTCGGGCCTGCGGCCCCTTTGCCGTCAAGGCCAAGCCCTTTCGGGCGGAAAACGGCGACCGTGTAGTCGCCCCGAGCAAGCCGCGTCTCCGGCCCGCGCCATCCGCCGTTTTCCGGTCTGGACGGCAAGAACCCCGCTCATTGCCGCGTGGCTAGTCGGTTGCATGCGCAACCGCTAACCCAAAGGAAAAACAATGAGAAACAATACACAAACAGAACAATCCCGCATCTATGTGGCCTGTCTTGCGGCCTATAATAACGGCTACTTGCACGGCGCGTGGATCGACGCCGCGCAAGAGCCATGGGCGATCTATGACGCTGTGCGCGACATGCTGAAGGCTTCCCCCATCGAGGACGCCGAGGAATGGGCGATTCATGACTATGAAGGTTTTGGCGGCATCCGCCTGTCGGAATACGAAGGTTTCGAGCGCGTCAGCCAGCTTGCGGCCTTCATTGCCGAGCATGGCGAGATCGGCACGGCCTTGCTGGATTATTACAGCGGCGATCTGGACGAAGCGCAGGAGGCTTTGGACGACCGCCACCTTGGCGCATACGCCAGCCTTGCCGACTACGTGCAGGACGTGACGGAGGAAACGACCGCAATTCCCCAATCCTTGCGCTACTATATCGACTGGCAAGCCATGGCGCGGGATGCAGAGTTAAGCGGCGACCTGTTCACCATCCAGACCGCACATGACGCCGTGCATGTGTTTGCGGGGTGCTGACCATGGAACAGCAACCCCAAATCCAAATCCACCGCTTCACATGGCAAGGCATCGAGATTGAGGCGGTTTACGCGCCCGAAAAATTTGGCGGCGCAATCGCCCACCTTGAAATCCGCAGTATCAAACCAGAGCGTGCGCCGCTGCCGATCACGGAAACAGGTTATCGCTCCCACTATCACCCGTGCGGCACCGTGGAGGCCAACGGCGGTGACGTTGTGGCGCAGGTCACGGCATGGCTGGATGAGGAAGCCGCCACACCTGCATGGCGGCGCTACGTTGAAGCCAGTCGGCAAGGTACATTGTTTTGAAAGACAGGAGGCCGCTCAACCGTGAGCGGCCTTCCTGTCTTTCATCCCGCCCGACCCACCCCTGAACGGTGGGCGCGGCTTAGGCCGCGCCGTTATTGCTGGCCGCATCCTGCGCTCTGATACGGCGCGCCGCACCACAGCGGCAGCAACGAGGTGATCTAGAATCGTTTGATGATCCGGCAGGTGCGGGGCATCCGAACGCACGCTGCGCGCGCGTCCGCGAAGCGATTCCGCAAATCTTTCTGCACAATACCTACACAGGCCAAAATGGCCTGTTTTTATCTTTATATTTCAGATAGTTCGACAAATCCAAAGATTTGGAGCGGGCGAAGGGATTCGAACCCTCGACCCCAACCTTGGCAAGGTTGTGCTCTACCCCTGAGCTACGCCCGCTCGCTGGCGACCGGAGCGGCCAATCATTGTTGGGCGACCCGGTGGGAGGCGCGCGGTTAGCATCGGGCCGGCGGGGTCGCAAGGGCAAATCGGCGGCCGCGTGGCCAGCGGGTTGCATCCTTCACAAATCGTCCGCAAGGACCACATTGCACAGGGCGCCAAACGGCGCCGAAAGGCATCAAGGCCGTATCTAGGGGATAGCAAGCGTGGCAAGCATGGGCCTCAATCTGGACGAGCAGAAGGCGGTCGAGCGGTTCCGGCGGGACGTGGTCGATCCTTCGCGCACCAAGCTCGTGATCCTCGATTTCTGGGCCGAGTGGTGCGGGCCGTGCAAGGCGCTGGCCCCGGTGCTGGAAAAGGTCGCCGCCGAATATGCCGACAAGGGCGTGCTGCTGGCCAAGGTCAACGTCGACGAGGAACAGTTCATCGCCGCGCAGTTTCAGGTGCGTTCGATTCCCACGGTTTATGCGATGTTCCAGGGCCAGCCGGTCGCCGACCTGACCCCTATGCGCAGCGAATCGCAGCTGAAGCAGGCGCTCGACCAGTTGCTGGCCCAGTTGCCGGTCGAAGGCGGCGCCGGCGATGGGGCGGGCGACATCGCCCCGCTGCTGGCGATGGGCGAGCAGGTTCTGGCCGAGGGCGATGGGGAGCGCGCGGCGTCGATCTTCGCCCAGATCGCGGAGATGGCGCCGGAGGATGCGGCCGCGAGAGGCGGCCTGATCCGTGCCCTGCTGGCCGCCGGACAGCGCGATGAAGCGCGCGCGGCGTTTGATACGCTGCCCGAGGCGCTGCGTGACGATCCCCTGGTGGCGCAGGCCGCGGCCGCGCTGGAACTGGCCGGCGACAGCGTGGATGAAGGGGAATTGCAGGTATTGCGCGCCGCCGCCGCCGAGCGGCCGAATGATCCGGAAGCTCAGTTCGCTTTCGCCCAGGCCGCGTTCGCTGCCGGCCGGCGCGACGACGCGGCCGAAACGCTGCTGGGCCTGATCCGCACCCATCCGGAATGGAACGAAGGCGCGGCCAAGGCCAAGCTGCTGCAGATCTTCGAGGCGGTGGGCCTGGAAGACCCGTGGGTTGCGGCGCAGCGCCGCAAGCTGTCGCTGCTGCTGTTCGGATGAGCCATGCGCCGGCCTTCCGCCCTTGTTTCGGCCTGCCCGCAATGAAGGAAGGACCGGCATCGTGATCATCGCCCGGCTGCCGATCTTCCCGCTCGCCGGCGCGATCCTGTTTCCGGGCCTGCAACTGCCGCTGCATATCTTCGAGCCGCGCTATCGCGAACTGGTCGGCAGCGCCCTGGCGCGGGATCGGCGGATCGGCATGATCCAGCCCCAGGCCGCGCAGGAAGGCGTGCCGCTGTTCGCCGTGGGCTGCATCGGCAAGATCGGCGAGGTGCAGGCGCTGGAAGACGGGCGCTACAATATCGTGCTGGAGGGGGAGGCGCGCTTCCGCGTGCGGCGCGAGCTGGCCGCGACCACTCCCTTCCGGCAGGTGGAGGCGGAACTGCTGGAGGAACCCGAGCAGGAAGTGCTCAGCTCCGCCGAACGCGCCGGGTTCGAGCAGGAAGCCCGCCGCTTCGCCGACCGGCAAGGCTACAGCATCGACTGGGATTCGATCGAGCGGCTGGACGATGCCTCGCTGATCAACGGCGTCAGCCAGATTGCGCCGTTCGATGCCGCCGCCAAGCAGGCCCTGCTCGAAGCCGCCGATCTGCGCACCCGCTGCGAGCTGCTGGTGCAGCTGATGCAGTTCTTCGGCCGCGGTGATCCCGATGAGGAACGGGTGACGCTGCAATAGAGCTTAAGTTGCAATGACGATTTAGGAATAGGTGGTCATGGTTTAGCGCGCCGCAAGCGTGGTCAGAAGAACGTGCCGCGCACGCCGTCGAACACGTATTGCGCGGCCAGCGCCGCCAGCAACACGCCGAGCAGCCGGGTGATGACCGCTTCCACTTGCGCGCCGACCAGCTTCATTAGCGGGCTCGCCGCCCATAGCGCCAACAGGGTGAGCACCATGACGGCGAGCAGCGCGGCGAGCACTACCAGCGTCTGCCACAGGCCATGCGCGGACCCCGCCAGCAGCATGATCGAAGCGATCGCGCCCGGACCGGCGAGCATCGGCATGGCCATCGGGAAGACCGACACGTCTTCCACCTCGGGCGTTTCGCGCAGCTTTTCCGCCCGCTCCTCCCGCCGCTGGGTGCGCTTTTCGAACACCATGTCCAGCGCGATTAGGAACAGCATGATGCCCCCGGCGACGCGGAAGGAATCGAGTTCGATGTGCAGCGCGCCCAGCAGCTCGTGCCCGAACAGGGCGAAGCCCAGCAGGATCGCCCCGGCGATAAGACAGGCCTTGAGCGCCATCGCGCGCTTCTGCGCCGGGTCCGCCCCACTGGTCAGCCCGGCGTAGATCGGCGCGCAGCCCGGCGGGTCGATGACGACGAACAGCGTGACGAAGGCCGAAAGGAACAGCTCCAGCATCAGGCCTCGCTAGGGCGCGACGACGTCGCTGCGCAGGATCTCGCGCATCTCGCCTTGCTGGCGCAGCTGCACCGTGAACTGGCGCGCGCCGGAAGGCGCAACGGAATAGGCGTAGGCCAGCGTGCCGTCGGCCGACGCGCCGCCGCCCCGGCACGTGCCGCCATCGCAGGCAGCGGCGGTTATCGCGGCGGTGGGCAGGCGTTGGCTGCGTTCGAAGCGATCGGGTCTCGCCGGGCAATCCGCCACCGTGCCGCCGATCATCGCCGGTGCTTCCAGTGGCTGCGCCAGATCGTCCCCCTGGTCGAGCACCCATTTGTAGGCGCCGTTGCGCTGGCGGCTCCAGACCGTGGTGAAATAGCCGGTGGAACCGTCCGCCCGCTGCCACGCGCCCTTGCTCACCGCCAGGGTGCCGTCGCAGCTCGCCCAGACCTGGTGCGGCTGCCAGCGCAGGGCTTCGGCCGGATTGGCGCGGCCTTTCAGCCAGTCCCGCGCCCTGACCGCCCGGGGCTCGAACATCACCGCATCGTCAGCCGCGTAATCGGCGAAGGCGGTCCATTGCCCCTTTTCCTGCGCCGTGCGGGCGAAGGCCAGTTCCGCCGCGACGATTGCGCTGGGATTGCCGCGCAGGAACTGGTCCGCCCGCTCCCCACGCGCAAGGGTGGGGCGCGGAGGACCACTGGGCGCGCACCCGGCCAGCAGCGCCGTCGCCAGCGCCACGGCTGGTGCCCAGCGGGCCAGCCGGTTCATGCAAGGCCGCTGCGGGCGAGGTTGTTGAAGATGATGTTGACGATATTCAGCAGCACGATGAGGATCAGCGGCGAAAAGTCGATCGCGCCGGTATCCGGCATGATCCGCCTGATCGGCCGCAGGATGGGTTCGAGCAAGGCATTGATCGAACGCCAGATCGCCGCCACCCACTGGTTGTGCATGTTCACCACGTTGAACGCGATCAGCAGGCTGAGGACGAATTGCACGATCACAAGCACGATGATGATCGAGATCAGATAGCCGACGATCTGCGAAAGGGTCAGAAAGAGCACGGGTGCGCGGGCCTCCAGTTGTCAGCCGAATGACTAGGGCCTGTGCCGATCACTGGCAATGCCCCGATCGGCCCGGAAATCCCCAGGCGGCGTGGTGTGGACCCTATGCCGGCGTTGCCAGCCACTGCCACGGGGCCTAGACCGCGCCGGCGGCGGGTGTGGCGGAATGGTAGACGCCGGGGACTTAAAATCCCCTGGGCTTTGCCCGTGCCGGTTCGAGTCCGGCCACCCGCACCATACAATCCCCGGCGGCTGAATACGGGAAAACCCTTAAGCGCTGGAAAACCATGCCTTGAAAGGATGGTGTCAGGGTATCGCCTTAGGGTGATGCGGAGTTCGGGGCGGCGCCTTCGGCGAAGGCCTCGGGCGCGGGGCCTTGATTTTTGTCCAGCGGGACCTTCGGAACACTCGATGACTTCCATGCGCTCAGGGTCGAACAGCTCGCCGGACGGGGATGCGGATTCGGTTCATCCGCCGGCGAGTGGGGCCGATGCGGGCGATCAGCGAAGCGCGCCGCGGTTCACGCTGCTTATCCGTTCGGCCAAGCTGACCAGCCGCGATTCCGAATATCTGTGCGTGGTGCGCGACGCGTCGGAGAGCGGCGTCAGCGTGCGGTTGTTCCATCCGCTGCCGCCCGAGGTGCCGCTGACGCTGGAAATGCCCAATGGTGACCGGCATCCGCTGGAGCGCGTGTGGGAGGAAGAGGGCAAGGCCGGTTTCCGCTTCACCGCGCCGGTCGATATCGCCCGCATCGTGGAAAATCCCAGCGAGTTCGCCCGGCGCGCGGTGCGCGTTCGCTTGCAGGTGCCATGCGAGCTGGTCATCGGGCCGCGCACCGTGCCGGGGACGATCTGCAATCTTTCGCAGCAGGGCGCGCAAGTGCGCACCCAGGAAAAGCTGCTGCTGATCCAGCGGGTGAAGATTCTCGCCGAAGGCATGCCGGAAGTCGCCGGCAAGGTCCGCTGGCGCAGCAACGACAACTATGGCCTGAGCTTCGAGGACACGTTCCAGTTCGCCGAACTGGCGGCGCTGGCGTTCGACCTGCAGCGCGCGGCGCGTTCCCCGGCCGCCTGACGCCGGCTCAGGCCGGGCGGAACTTCAGCGACAGCCCGTTCATGCAATAGCGCAGGCCAGTGGGCTTCGGCCCGTCGCGGAACACGTGGCCCAGGTGGCCGCCGCAATCGGCGCAGTGCACCGCCGTGCGGGCATAGCCCAGCTTGTGGTCGACCGAGGTCCCGATCGCGCCGGGCAGCGGCTGATAGAAGCTGGGCCAGCCGGTGCCGCTTTCGAACTTGGTCTTGCTCGAATAGAGGTCGTTGTTGCAGCCGGCGCAGAGGAATGTGCCTTCGCGGTGTTCGTTGTTGAGCGGCGAGCTGAAGGCGCGCTCCGTATCTTCCTGGCGCAGTACGGCGTATTGGGCGGGTGTCAGCCGCTTGCGCCATTCGGCATCGCTGAGCGAAACGCGGAAAGCGGCGGCCTGGGCACGGGTGCCATAGCCGGCGAAGAAGGGCAGGGCCGCGCCCGCCGCCAGCAAAGTCAACACGCTGCGGCGGGACTGGGTCTGGGCGGGCATGGAGTGGTCTCCCTCGATGGATGATTTCCGAACCTAAGCTGAACGATAATAACCTAAGCTGAACAAATCCGAATTTCAGACTCTAATTTAGCCGCGGGGCTGATCTCGGCAAATTCCCTGCGCGGGCGAGGGGATCAGGCGCCCGGACCCGGGGGGCGCGGGGCCGATCGGGCGAAGCGCCGGCCGGGCTTGAGGCGGGGGCCCGATTTCATCACCCGCTTGCGGAACAGCGCGGCGCCGAAGCGGATCGACATCGCCACCCAGACGAGCTGCCACAGCACGGCCACCGCATGGGGCCACAGCGCGCTTTCCTGCGCCGCGCGGGCCAGCATCGCGTAGGGCGAGCTGAACGGGAACGCCATGGCCGACCATTCGAGCCAGCCGCCTCGGTCGCTCACCGCCAGCGTGGCGAACAGGAACACGAACACTTGCGCCATGGTCACCGGCATGGACAGCGTCTGCACTTCGCGCACCGTGGTCGCCAGCGAGCCGATGGCGAGGAACACGGAGCCGAGCAGCAGGTAGCCCATGGCGAAATAGACGATCGCCAGCAGGAAGAACATCGGCCAGCCCACGCCCGGCTCGGGCAAGCCCCCCAGGCTGATCGCGCCGCCGAACAGGCGTTCGAAGCCGTGCAGCCCCATCACGCCGCCGATTGCCGTGGCCCACACCGCGATGCCGACCAGCGAAACCGCCAGCATGGCGAAGAGCTTGCCCAGGAACACCGCGTCCATCGGGATCGCCGCCGCCAGGATCTCGATGATCTTGTTGGCCTTTTCCTCCACCAGGTTCGACAGCACCATGCCCGCCAGCAGCATCATCAGCAGGAAGAGGATCACTTGCCCCACTTGCGCGGTGCGCATCCGCCCGCGCGTGTCGCTGGCGCCGCTGGTGGCCACGGTCTGGGTCTTGACCTCGGGATAGGCGGTGGGCGCGGTGCGGTCGGCCACGGCGGCGACCAGCGCCACGGGGCCGGCCCACCAGGTGCGTTCCCCCGTCACGGTGAGCACGGGGGCGGCGGGGGTGCCGGTCAGGACCCCGCCCCAGTTGCCTTCGCGCCGTTCCAGCACGCTGGCGGCATCGAAGGCCTGGCCCGGGGCAAGCCGTTCGAGCACGGCCATGTCCGGCAGGGCCTGCCCCATGCGCGGGGCCAGGGAGGCATGGGCCGCGAGCATCCGGTCGATATCCCGCGCCTGCATCGCCAGGCCGATCTGCGGCGCGGCGGCGGCGTTTTCCACCTGCTGGCCGATCCCCCCGGCGATCGCGCCCACCGCGATCGGAAACAGCGGCCCGAGCAGGAAGAAGATGAACGCGCGGCTGAACAGGATCGCCACGAAATCGCGCCGGGCGATCACGAAGGCCGCCTGGATCAGCGAAAGCCGCTCGTCTCGCATTGGCCGGCCGCTCATCGGGCGGCCTCCGGCGCGGTTTCGAGCGCCCGGGCCGCCGCCTCGCCGGCGATGGCCACGAATGCATCGTGCAGCCCGGCCCGCTCGATCGACAGCGACTGGATGCCGGCGTCGCCTTCGATCAGCGCGCGCAGCAGCGGCTCGACACCGCTTTCGGGCAGCGGGAAATGCCAGAACGCCCCTTCGCGCCGGGCCTGCGCCGGCAGCGCGGCCCGCCACGGCCCATCAGCATGGCGGGTCTCCAGCCGGACTTGCGCCGGGATGCGGTCGCGCGCGGCGTCCACCGATCCGGCATAGGGCACCTTGCCGCCGGCGATGATCGCCACGCTGTCGCACAGCCGCTCTGCATGGGCGATCACATGAGTCGAGAAGATCACCGTGGCGCCCTGGGCCGCCAGATCGCGGATCAGCCGTTCCAGCTTGCCCTGGTTGATCGCGTCGAGCCCCGCGAACGGCTCGTCGAGAATGACGAGGCGCGGTTCGTGGACCAGGGTGCCGAGCAACTGCACCTGCTGGGCCATCCCTTTCGAAAGCTGGCGGATCTGCCGTTCGGCGGCATAGCCTAGGTCGTTGGCTTCCAGCAGCGCGCGGGCGCGGCGTCGCCCTTCGGCCAGCGGCAGGCCCCGCAGCGCGCCCATGAAAGCGATCGCCTCGTAAGCTTTCATCGAGGGATAGAGCCCGCGTTCCTCGGGAAGATAGCCGATCGCGCGGGCGATGGCCTGCGGGTTCGAATGGCCCAGCACCCAGCGTTCGCCTTCGTCCGGGTCGATGATGCCCAGCAGCATGCGCAGCGTGGTGGTCTTGCCCGCGCCATTGGGGCCGAGCACGCCGTAGATCGCGCCATAGGGCACGGCCAGATCCACCCCGTCCACCGCCAGCGTGCCTTCGAACCGCTTGACCAGCCCGCGCGCCTCGATCGCGAGCTGCTTTCCGGCGTTGTCCGCCGCGGTCCGTTCGCCTAGCCCCTCGCTCATGTGATGGATTTATCCGCGACATGTTGACGGGAGCAAACGCTTTGTGGCCGACACGGCCGACCTTGACGATCTGAAACGGCGCTTCGTCGAACAGGCCCGTGCGCTGGGCTTCGCCGCCGTGGGGTTCGCCCCGGCGGAAGACGATCCCGTGCGCGCCGCCCGCCTGCGCGAATGGCTGGCGGAGGGCCGCCATGGCGAGATGGAATGGATGGAAGCCCGCGCCGATGTGCGCCGGGGGCCCCAGTCGCTGTGGCCCGAGGCCAGGAGCGTGATCGCCCTGGGCATGAGCTATGCCCCGGCGGCGGACCCGCTGGCGCTGGAGGGCGATGCGGAACGGGCGCGGATTTCCGTCTATGCCCAGGGCGGCGATTATCATGACACGGTGAAGAAGGCGCTCAAGGCGCTGGCCCGCTGGCTGGTGGCGGCGGCGCCGGACACCCAGCTCAAGGTTTTCGTCGATACCGCGCCGGTGATGGAAAAGCCGCTCGGCCAGGCGGCCGGAATCGGCTGGCAGGGCAAGCACACCAATCTCGTCAGCCGCGAACACGGCAGCTGGCTGTTCCTCGGCGCGATCTACACCACGTTGCCACTCGCGCCCGATGCGCCGCACGGCGATCGCTGCGGATCGTGCAATGCCTGCCAGGAAGCCTGCCCCACCCAGGCCTTCCCCGCGCCTTACCAGCTCGATGCGCGGCGCTGCATTTCCTATCTCACGATAGAGCTGAAGGGCCCCATCCCGCACGAATTGCGCGAAGGGATCGGCAACCGCATCTACGGCTGCGACGATTGCCTGGCGGTATGCCCGTGGAACAAGTTCGCCGCCCTGGCCGCGCGCAACCGCGCGTTCCTGCCGCGGGCGGAACTGGCCGCGCCCCGGCTGGAAGAGCTGCTCGCGCTCGACGATGCCGGCTTCCGGCGCCTGTTCTCAGGCTCCCCCGTCAAGCGCATCGGGCGTGACCGCTTCGTGCGGAATTGCCTGATCGCGGCCGGCAACAGCGGCAATGCGGCCCTGGCGGACCCGGTCCGCGCGCTGCTGACCGATCCCGATCCGGTAGTGGCCGAAGCCGCCGAATGGGCGCTAGCGCGGCTTACGGCATTGCCTTCAGCGGCACGTCCACGTCCATCAGCGTCTCCGGCGGGATGACGGCGCGGGCTTCCACCAGCTTGCGGCCCTGCGCGTAGTCGCGGGTTCGGTTCACGCAGTCGAGCGCGATCACCGCGCCGCCCTTGAGATAGATCACCGAGAAGCTGCGGCTGGCCGGATCGCCGCGCAGCACGGTGGTGTCGTGGTTCAGGCTCAGGCCCACGGTCTGCAGCTTCAGATCGTACTGGTTGGACCAGAACCACGGCAGCGCCTCATAACGCTGGGCATCCCCGCAGATCGCGCGCGCGGCGGTATTCGCCATGTCATTGGCGTTCTGCACGCTTTCCAGGCGCACCACGGCGCCATCGGCCCAGACGCTGGCATGGGCCGCGCAGTCGCCGATCGCATAGACGTCGGGCAGGCTGGTGCGGCAATAGGGGTCCACATCCACTCCGTTGGCCCCGGCCGCGCCCGCCGCGATCAGCGGGCCGACCGCCGGCACGATGCCGATCCCCACCACCACGATCTCGCACGGGATCAGTTCGCCGCCGGCCAGCCTTACGCCGGTCACCCGCTCTTCGCCCTCGATCGCTTCCAGCTCCGCGCCCAGCCGCACGTCCACTCCGTGCGCGCGGTGTTCGGCTTCGTAAAAGCGCGAGAGGTCCTCCCCCGCCACTCTGGACAGCACGCGGTCCTGCATTTCCAGCAGGGTCACCTCGCAGCGCAGCTTGCGCAGCACCGCCGCCGCTTCCAGGCCGATATAGCCGCCGCCGATCACCACCGCGCGCGTGGCGCCGGCGGCCAGTTCTGCCGAGAGCCGATCGGTATCGGCCTTGTCGCGCACGGTATGGATGCCGGCCAATAGCGCGCCGGGGCATGAGAGCCGCCGCGCATCGCCCCCGGCGGCCCAGATCAGCGTGCCATAGCCGATGGTCCCGCCGCCCGTGAGAGTCAGTTCCTTTGCTGCCGGATCGACTTTCGAGACCATCGTGCCCAGCAGCAGCGCGATGTCGCGTTCGTCCCAGAATTGCGGCGGGCGGATCAGGATGCGCTCGAACGGCTTTTCGCCGGAAAGATAGTCCTTCGACAGGGGCGGGCGTTCGTAAGGCGGCTCGCTATCCCGCCCGATCATCAGGATGGAGCCGGAAAAACCCTGCTGCCTGAGGGAGATGGCCGCCTGCGCGCCGCCGTGGCCGGTGCCGACGATGACGACGTCGGCGATACTAGGTGCGATTGAAGTCATGCCGTCAGCGTTTCAGCAGATTACGGCCCTGGCTGGCAATCTGTGCCAGCACCGCGGGGGCCAGGACAGCGGGTTCCTGCGCCCGGGCGATCATCGCGCGGAACTGGCGGAGGGCTGGCGCGCGGGCGGCGGCCCATTGCTCGATCTGCGCCAGCGGATCGTTCCGGCCGCGCTTGTGCGCCGCCAGATCGCGCAGGAATTCGAAGCGCATCTGCTGGAAATCGCGCGCCAGGCCGGCCACCAGCAGCCGCTCCCACGGGTCGGACGGGTTCAGCACCGAGGCCTTCTGCTGCGCCCAGTCCAGGCCCAGCCGCTCGCCCAGCTGGCTGAAGGCGCGAGTCAGCGGCACGGGGGCGATGCCGGTATCGCGCGCCAGGCGCGCCAGCCCGATCGCCCCGTCCACCGCGAAAAGCTGCGCCACCATCGCTGCGAGATCGGCCGGCGCGCCCGCCGCCAGCAGCGCATCGGCGATGGCGGCGGTATGCCCGCGCGCCTCGCTGGCCAGCAAATCGTCCACATGGGCGATCAGCTCCGCCACGCCGGGCGCGAGCTCGCTCAGCAGCTGCGACGGCGGCAGCACGGCCCCGCCCGACCGCAGCAGATCGGCCATATGCCCGCGCAGCGCCGCCGCCGCCTGCTGGAACAGCTGCAGTCGCGCGCCCTCGGGCATCGGCGCGATATCGATCGCCGCCCAGATGCGCTCCATCCCGAACATCTCGCAAGCGGCCACGAAAGCCGCCGCCACTTGCGCCAGGCCGGCGCCTTCCTCTTCCGTCAGCTCGAACGGATGGATCAGCCCCATGCGGTTGACCATCCGGTTGGCGATGACGGTGGCGACGATCTGCGGGCGCAGCGGGTGGTTCAGCAGGCGCTTGCGGAACGGCTGGCGCATCGCTTCGGGAAAATCGCTCAGCAGCAGGGCATTCGCCCGCTCGTCGTCCGCCAGCTGGCCGCCTTCGATCTCGCTTTGCAGCAGGAGCTTGGCGTTCGACAGCAGCACGGCCAGCTCGGGCCGCGTCAGGCCCTGGCCATCCGCCGCGCGGCGCTGAAGCGCTTCGTTGTCGGCGATCCCTTCGGTGCGGCGGTCAAGCTCGCCCAGATCCTCCAGCATCTCGGTCACGCGGATCAGCGAGGCCACCGCCCGCGCGCCGCCGCCTTCGGCGATCGACAGGGCCAGGGCCTGGAGCCTGTTATCCTCCAGCACCAGCGCAGCGACTTCGTCGGTCATCGATTCGAGCAGCTCGACCCGCCGCGTTTCCGTCAGCTTGCCGGCGCGCTTGGCCGCTTCGAGGGCGATCTTGATGTTGACCTCGTTGTCGGAGCAATCGACGCCGGCCGAATTGTCGATGAAGTCGGTATTGATGCGCCCGCCGCGCAAGGCGAACTCTATCCGCCCGGCCTGGGTGACGCCCAGATTGGCGCCTTCGCCGACCACTTTGGCGCGAAGCGCGTTCCCGCTCACCCGCACGGCATCGTTGGTCGGATCGCCGACTTGCTGGTCGGTCTCCGTGCTGGCCTTGATGTAGGTGCCGATGCCGCCGAACCAGATAAGGTCCACCGGGGCTTGCAGCACGGCGCTGATCAGACTTTCCGGGTCCACTTCCTCGGCCGCGATGCCCAGCGCCGCGCGCGCCTGCGGCGAAAGGGGAATGCGCTTCTGCGTGCGCGGGAACACCCCGCCGCCTTCGGAAATCAGCTTCGGCGAATAGTCCGCCCAGCTCGAACGCGGCAGGTCATAGAGCCGCTTGCGCTCGGTCCAGCTTTTCGCCGGATCGGGATCGGGATCGATGAACACATGGCGGTGATCGAACGCGGCGATCAGCTTCACCGCTTTCGATCGCAACAGGCCGTTGCCGAACACATCGCCCGACATGTCGCCGCAGCCGACCACGCGCACCGACTCCGTCTGCAGGTCCACGCCCATTTCGAGGAAATGCCGCTGGACGCTGATCCACGCGCCGCGCGCGGTGATGCCCATCTCCTTGTGGTCGTAACCCTTGGAGCCGCCGCTGGCGAAGGCATCGCCCAGCCAGAAATCGAATTCGGCGGCGATGGCGTTGGCGGTGTCGGAGAACGAGGCCGTGCCCTTGTCCGCGGCGACGACGAAATAGGGATCCGCCTCGTCATGGATCACCACGCCTTCGGGGTGGACCACCGCGTCGCGCACGAGATTGTCGGTCACCGACAGCAGCGTGCGGATGAACAGCTCGTAGCTGGCCTTGCCTTCGGCCGCCCAGGCGTCACGATCCACGGCCGGATCAGGCAGGCGTTTGGGATAGAACCCGCCCTTGGCCCCGGTGGGCACGATCACCGCATTCTTCACCCGCTGCGCCTTCATCAGGCCTAGGATCTCGGTACGGAAATCGTCGCGCCGGTCGGACCAGCGCAGGCCGCCGCGCGCCACCGGCCCGGCGCGCAGATGGATGCCTTCCACCCGGCGGGAATAGACCCAGATCTCGCGCCACGGCACGGGCCGGGGCAAGCCGGGGACGAGGGCGGAATCGAACTTGAAGGCCAGCGCCTCCTGCCCGGCGGGGATGAAGGCATTGGTGCGCAGCACCGCGCCGATCGTGGCCCAATAGCGCCGCAGCAGCCGATCGTCGTTGATCGCCGTCACCCCGGCCAGGCCCGCGCGGATCGCTTCTTCCGCCGCCTCCGCCGCTTCCGAGCGGTCGCCCTCGAAGGCCGGATCGTGGCGCAGGCGGAACAGGGCGATCAGCGCGCGCGTCACCTCCGGCGCGCCGCGCAGCGCATCGACCACGGTATAGATGGTGAAGGCGATGCCCGTCTGGCGCAGATAGCGATAGATCGCGCGCAGCCAGTCGGCCTCCTCGGCGGAAAGGCCGGTGCCGGTGACCAGGCGGTTGAACACATCGTCTTCCGCCCGCGCGTTGATCACCGCGCATATCGCCGATTCGATCGCATCGGCGCGTTCGAGCAGCGTGGCGGCATCGTCCCCCCGCGCCAGCATCAGCCGGAAATCGTGGATCACGGCGTGATCCGGCTCCGCCAGCTCGGTCGCCGCTTCGGACAGCACGCGGAAGCCGAAGTTCTCCAGCGCCGGCACCGCGTCGGACAAGGGCATGGAGCCGCCGAGCTGGTAGATCTTCAGGCGCAGCTCGTCGGCCGGCTGCCCGTCCAGCCGATAGAGCCGGGCATCGCGGCGCATCGGCCGTTCCGGCTCGGGCGCGGAAAGGCCGCGTATCCGATGGATGTCGCGCGCGGCCTCGGCGGCGCCATAGGCGGCGCGATAGGCCGGCGGGAACCCTTCGGCATAGCGGCTGGCCAGCGCGGCGGCGCGGCTGGTTTCCCCTTGCGCCGCGATCGCCGCTTCCACCGCATCGGCCCAGCCGCGCAGCATCTCGCGCAGCGCCGCGTCGATCGCCTCGCCATCAGGCTCGCTGGCGACACCGCGGAAATCCAGCACATAGCGCAGCAGCGCCAGGTTGCCGCCTTCGACCAGCAGGCTCCAGTCCAGCGTGTCGGCCCCGGTGGCGTTCTCCAGCAGCGTCTGGACGCGCAGCAGGGTGGCGGTGGACAGCGTGTCGCGCGGCAGCCAGACGAAGGCGAACAGGTGCCGGTGGAGCGGCGCCATGACCAGCACCGCCCGCGCGCGCGGGCGATCGGCCAGCGCCATGGACGTCGTGGCGACGCGGGCCGCGTCCTGTTCCGAAAAGCCGATCAGCACGTCGTGCGGCAGCACGGTGAGGGCGTGGACCAGCGCCTTGGCGTCATGGCTGCCCGGCTGGAACCGCAGGCGCGCCATGATCGCCGCCTCGCGCTGGCGCAGCACGGGGACTTCCGACGCGGGCGTGGCCAGCGCGGCGCTGGTCCAGATGCCGGCGTGGACCGAAAGGGCCGTGATCGCGCCGCGCTCGACCACCGGCACGATGAACAGGTCCAGCGGCACCCGGCGATGCACGCGCGAAACATGATTGGCCTTGATCACCAGCGGTGCCTGCCGCCGATCGGCCGGCTGGCTCTCGAACCATTCGAAAGCGTGGCCATAGGTCTCCCCGGCCAGCAGGGCGCCGGCAGCGCCGCGCGCTATGCCCAGGGCGTGCGACACGCCGCCGCCGCGCGCGACGGTGAGATAGCCGAGCATCGTCAGATTGCCGTCGGCCAGCCAGCGCAGCAGCGCCGCCTCTTCCGCGTCGGCCAGGGCTTCGGCGTCCGCCTGCATCCGCGCGCGCATCGCCGGCCAGTCGGCCACCGCGAAGCCGACATCGGACAGGGTCCGGGCCAGTTCCTGTTCCAGCCGCCGGCGATCCTTCGCGTCGATCCGCGCGGTTTCGAGGTAGATCATCGATTCGGCGATGCCCTCGTCCGCGTCGCGGCCTTCGGCGAAACCGGCCAGCCGCCCCTTGCCGTCACGCCGCACGGCCACGATCGGATGCACCAGCACGGCGATGTCGAGGCCCTGCGCGGCCACCGTCGCGGCGACCGAATCGACCAGGAACGGCTTGTCGCGATTGACCAGCGCGATGCGGGTCGCGCGGCGGTTGCCGCCGGCGGAGCGCACCAGCAAGGCCGCCTTGTCGCCCTCGCGCTGCCGCGCCGCTTCGATCAGCAACGTGGCGGCATCGTCGAGCTGTTCTTCGGAAGGGGCGGCCTCTCCGGGAAGGACGGATTCGGCGATCCGTGCGCGCAGCGCACGCGCCAGCTTTCGTTCGCCGGAGGAAAGATCATCACCGGGCTTGTCGCCCGCGTTCCGCCTCGCCGTGGCCATGCGCACCCGTCTCCCACCGATCGGACCGGGGTTCAACGGACCCGCTCGCCCGTGGTTCGTTACAGCCTCTTACAGCGAAGAAGCCCGCCGGGCACCCCCAATCCGGTTTCCGGTGAAACCGCCTTTCAGGTGAGCGCCGTCATTGTCAATTCCAGCGAGTGCCGCCGGGCGGCGGGATCGAACGTCGCGCCGGATACGATCAGCTCGTCGGCGCGGGTGCGTTCCACGAAGCGGCCGATGCGCTCGCGCACCGTGTCGGGCGATCCCACCGCGCGCGCCTGGCCGATATGCTCCAGCATCGCCCGGGCGCTTTCCGGCAGTGTATCGCGATAACCCGGCACCGGCGGCGGCAGCTTGCCCGGATCGCCGCTGCGCAGGCGGACGAAGGACTGGTCCTGGCTCGAAGCGAGCAACTCTGCCTCCTCGTCCGTCTCGGCGGCGATCACGGTCATGGCCGCCATGGCATGGGGCTGGGCGAGATAGGGGGAGGGGCGGAACTGGCTTCGATAAGCGGCCAGCGCGGCATCCAGATGGTCGGGCGCGAAGTGGCTGGCGAAGGCATAAGGCATCCCCAGCCGCGCGGCGAGCTGGGCGCCGAACAGGCTGGAGCCCAGCATCCACATCTCGACCTTTGCGCCCCGGCCGGGCGTGGCCACGATCGGCAGATCGACATCGCCCGTCAGCAGCGCGCGCAGTTCTACCACGTCCTGCGGGAAATACTCGGCCGCCTGGTGCAGGTTCTTGCGCAGGGCCTGCCCCAGGATCGGCGCCGCGCCGGGCGCGCGGCCCAGTCCCAGATCGATCCGGCCGGGAAACAGGCCGTCCAGCGTGCCGAACTGCTCGGCGATCACGAACGGGTTGTGGTTGGGCAGCATGATCCCGCCCGAGCCGATGCGGATGGTGGACGTCGCATGGCCGATATGCGCCAGCACCACCGACGTCGCGCCGCCGCCGATGCCGGGGGTGGCGTGGTGCTCGGCCACCCAGAACCGCTTGTATCCGGCCCGCTCCGCCGCGGCGGCCAGCGCGCCCGCTTCCGCCAGCGCGTCGGCAACCTCGCCGCCTTCGCGGATCGGCACCAGGTCGAGGACTGAAAGCGGGATCATGGCGTGGCGGTTCCTGTTGCCGTTCCTTGTTCCGGCGTGCCGAGCTGCGCCAGGTATCCGCGCGCCGTTTCCGCCGCGTCGCCTTCCGGGTCCACCTCGATCACCGATTGCCAGCTTTTGCGCGCCGCCTCTTCCTTGCCGCCCAGCATCGCGATCACGCCTGCCTCCACCCCGATCTCCGGATAGTCCGGGGCCAGCGTGGCGGCGGTTTGGATATAGCCCTGCGCTTCGTCGAGCTTGCCCAGCCGGCGTGCGAGCGTCGCCGAAAGCAGCCAAGCATAGGGGCTTTGCGGATCGAGCGTGCGGGCGCGGGCCAGCTCGGCCTCGGCACGCGCGGTATCGCCTTGCAGCACCAGCGCGCGGGCCAGGTCGACCCGCGTGATCGCCTGCAGCGCCGCATCGTCCGATGCCTCCGCGTCGCTCACCGCCAGGGCAAGCGCCACTTGCGCCGCCGCGCCCCGGCTTTCCGCCAGGGCGGCATTGCCGGCCATGGCGGCGAGCTGCGCCTTGCGGAAGTGATCGTCGGCCGGCGCGGCCTCGCGCGCGGCGAGGAAGGCGCTCTCGGCCGCGCTCCATCGCAGCAGCGCGGTATAGGCCATGCCGAGGCATTGCTGCGCATGGCTGCGATCGCCGCCCTGGGTTTCCTTTTCCCATCGGCTCGCTTCGGCGATGGCAGTGGTCGGATCGGTGCGCGCCCGGTCCATGCACAGGCTCAGCCGATCGTCCGCCAGCGTGCGCTGGGGTGGGGGCGGCGAAGCGGGCGGGGGCGCCGGCGTCGCGGCGGCGGACTGGGCCAGGGCAAGCAGCATGGCGGCGATCACGGCAGCAGGCTTTCAGGCAAGATGGGCGACGGTGCGCAGCAGCAGGGCGATATCGCCTTCGCGCGACAGGCGATGGTCGCCGTGCTTGACCAGCGTCACCTGCACATCGGGTGAACGCAGCGCGCGGGCCAGGCGCAGGGAGATTTCCGGCGGCACATCGGCATCGTCCTGCCCGTGCAGCAGCCGCACCGGGCAATCGATCGCGATCTCCCCGCCCAGCACGCGCTGCGCCTGCCCGTCCTGCCAGAAGCCGGGATGGGTCGGCGTCGGTTCCGGGCCATAGGCATTGAGCTCGAACACCGTTTCGCCTCGGGCGAGCCGCTCCTGCTGGTCGGCGTCATAGCCCCATTCGGTGAAGTCGGGCGCGGCGGCGATGCCGATCAGGCCGGCGACGCGTGAGCCGAGTGCGCGGGCCACCAGCAGCGAGAGCCACCCGCCCATGGAAGAGCCGACCAGCACCAGCGGCCCGGCGATATGGCCACCGATCAGCGCCAGCACTTCCTCGCGCCAGCGGCTGAGCGTGCCTTCGGCAAAGGCGCCGGGGCTTTCGCCGCAGCCGGAATAATCCAGCAGCAGGCATTCGCGCCCGGCGGCCGTGGCCCAGTCGAACAGCGCCGTGGCCTTGCTGCCCGCCATGTCGGACATATAGCCGGGCAGGAACACCACGGCCGGGCCGCTGCCCGCCACATGGCGATAGGCGATTTGCCGCCCGTCGGGCATCTCGTGGAAGTGCGGCCGGTCCATCGCCCTTCACATGGCCACCCCGGCCGCGCAGGACAACCCTCAGCGTTTCGCGGCGAAGCGGGTGATTTCCTCCAGCTCCTGCGCCAGCAGAAGTTCGGCCGCCTGGCTGTTGGCCAGCAAGGCGCGGTGCAGGGCGGCCAGCCGCTGCACCAGGCGTTCCAGCTTGGCGGCGTTCCAGCGGCGCAACTGCGCGGACAGATCGTTCCGGTCGCGCCAGAAGATGCGGTGCGCCTTCTGCTCGGATTCCAGCAGCTGGTCGATCCGGCCGCTGCGCCCGAGCTTGGCGGCAAGCTGCGCCAGTTGCGCCGCGCGCCGTTCGAACGCCAACAGCACGCCCACGGGATTGAGCGAGACCTCGCGCATCCGCTTCAACTCATTCGGCAGCCGCTTTGCATCGCCGGAAAGCACGGCATTGACCAGCGGCGCGAAGCCTTCTTCCTCGGTCCGGGCGCCGATGGCGTCCAGCGCATCCTCGTCAGCCGTCTTGGGCGTTTGCGTCGATGCGTCGAGATAGAGCGCCAGCTTGGTCACTTCGGATTGCGCCAGCCGCACGTCCAGCCCGGCGGCGCGCGCGATCCGTTCGGCCAGGTCGCTTCCCAGCCTCACCCCGGCCGCGTCGCCCATCCGCCGCACCTCTTCGCCCAGCGTGCGCGGATCGGGCGGATAGAACATCGCCACCAGCGCATCGGCCCGCTTGTCGAGCAATTTGGCGGTGCGCGCCTTGTCACTGGCCGACGTGGCGACGATCAGAACCGGGCAGGCCCCTTCGCCCTCGCCGGAATCGATCAGGGCGGCAAGGTTCTGCACCGCGTCGTGCGCCTCGTCGCCGCTCGCGCGCACGACGATATGCCGCGCGCGGCCGAACAATGAGGTGGAGCGCGCCTCGTCCCCCAGCTTCACCGGATCGGCCCGCAGATCAGAACCGGCCAATTCCACCTTTTCGCCGGCTTCGGGAAGCAGTGCGGCGAACTTCTCGGCCGCCGCCGCCGCTCCGGCTTCGTCGGGGCCGCAGAAGAAGGCGATTCGCGCCTGGCGCGCGGCGCGCGGCGCCACGCTGGCGAAATCGCGCTGGCTCGCCTTCACCGCGCGCGCAGGGCCAGCGTGACCTGGGTGACGATCCGCTCGGCCACGACGCCCGACAGGTTCTCCAGCGCCGTCTCCTCGGCGGCGATGGTCGCGTATTCGGAAGAGACCACGTCGATGCCCGCATCGGACCCGGCGGTGGCGTCGATCACGATCTCGCCGCTCGCCAGGTCGACCAGCTGGTAGCGCGCACGCAGGGTGCGCCGCTCCCGCCCGATGGTCTCGTCGGTCAGCAGCCCCAGGCCTTCCAGCTTGTCGTTCAGCAGCACGTCCAGCCGATAGCGCGGGTCCGCCTGGACGCCGCCCTGGGACAGCTTGTCGCGCAGCGCGTTGCGCACCAGCCAGCCCGCGCGGCCTTCGATCGGCGCCACCTCCACCGAAGCCAGCCCTTGCGCCACCGCGCCATGGCTCCCGCCGGCATACATCGGCTGGAGCCCGCAGCCGGCCAGCATCAGGGCCGCCATGGGGATAACCAGGCGCTTCATGCGACGATGTTCACCAGCCTGTCGGGCACGACAATCACCTTGCGGACTTCGGCTCCGTCAAGCGCACGCTGGACTTTCTCGCTGGCCAGCGCAAGCGCCTCCAGCTCCGGCTGCGGCAGGCCCTTGGCCACGGTCAGCGTATCGCGCAGCTTGCCTTTCACCTGCACGGCGACAGTCACCTCATCCTCCACGAGCAGCGCCGGATCGACTTCGGGCCACGCGGCGGCGGCGACCAGCCCCTCGCCGCCCATCCGCGCCCAGCCTTCCTCGGCCAGATGCGGCATCATCGGCGCGGCAAGCAGCAGCACGGTGCGGATCGCCGCGCTGCGATCGGCCGAAGGGGCGGCTTTCTCGGCCGCGGAGGTCAGCTCATAAATCCGCGCCACGGCCTTGTTGAAGGCCAGCGCCTCCACATCCTCGGCCACGGCGGCGATCGCCTGGTGGGTCTTGCGGGCCAGCGCCTTGTCCTCGCCGCTGGCCGAAGCATCGTATTGCCCGAACAGCCGCCACAGCCGCTGGACGAAGCGGCCGCAGCCTTCGATGCCGGCTTCCGACCACGGCAGGTCGCGTTCCGGCGGGCTGTCCGACAGCATGAACCAGCGCACCGCATCCGCGCCGTAATGGGCCACGATCTCGTCAGGATCGACCACGTTCTTCTTCGACTTGGACATCTTCTCGACCCGGCCGGCGCTGACCGGCTGGCCGTCCGCTATCCGTATCCAGTCGTCGCCGTCCTTGCGCACTTCGCCCGGCGAAAGCCACGAGCCGTCGCCGGCGCGATAGGTTTCGTGCGTAACCATGCCTTGCGTGAACAGGCTGGCGAACGGCTCCTTCACGTCCAGCTTGCCGATATGGGCCAGGGCCCGGGTCCAGAAGCGGGCGTAGAGCAAGTGCAGGATCGCATGTTCGATCCCGCCGATGTACTGTTCCACCGGCATCCAGTCGGCGACTTCGGCCTTGTCGAACGGCTTGTCCGCCGGCTGGCTGGCGAAGCGCAGGAAGTACCAGCTGGAATTGACGAAGGTGTCCAGCGTATCGGTTTCGCGCGTCGCGGAGGCGCCGCATTTCGGGCACTGGACATGCTTCCAGGTCGGATGGCGGACGAGCGGGTTGCCCGGCGTGCTGAAATCGACATCCTCGGGCAAGGTCACGGGGAGCTGGTCCTTCGGCACCGGCACGACGCCGCAGCTCTCGCAATGGATGAACGGGATCGGCGTGCCCCAATAGCGCTGGCGGGACACCCCCCAGTCGCGCAGGCGCCACACGGTCTTCCCTTCGCCCCAGCCTTCCCCTTCTGCCCGGGTGATCACCGCCGCCTTGGCTTCGGCCACGCCCATGCCGTCAAGGAAGCCGGAGTTGACCAGCACGCCATCGCCGGCCTCCGCCTGCGCCAGCGGCGCATCGGCTTCGGCGGCGGACGGGGCGACCACGCGCATGATCGGCAGGCCGTATTTGCGGGCGAAATCGAAGTCCCGCTGGTCATGCCCGGGCACCGCTATCACCGCCCCGGTGCCGTATTCCATCAGCACGAAATTGGCGATGAAGACCGGCAGGTATGCGCCGGTGAACGGATGGCGCGCGCCGATGCCGGTGTCGAAGCCCAGCTTCTCGGCCGTTTCCAGCTCTGCCGCGGTGGTGCCGCCGCGCTTGCACTGGTCGATGAACTTGCCCGCGTCGCAATTGGTCATCGCCACTTGCTGCGCCAGCGGATGATCGGGCGCCACGGCCACGAAGCTGGCGCCGAACACCGTGTCGGGCCGGGTGGTATAGACGTCCAGCGTTTCGCCGTTGGACAAGTCGAAGCGGAATTGCAGGCCCTGGCTCTTGCCGATCCAGTTCTCCTGCATCAGCCGGACTTTCTCGGGCCAGCCTTCCAGCTCGCCCAGGCCGTCGAGCAGGTCCTGCGCGAAAGCGGTGATCTTGAGGAACCACTGGTTGAGCTGGCGCTTCTCCACCGGCGCGCCGGAGCGCCAGCCGCGCCCGTCGATCACCTGTTCGTTGGCCAGCACCGTCTGGTCGACCGGATCCCAGTTGACCGCGCTCTGCCGGCGATAGACCAGTCCGGCTTCGTAAAGGTCGAGGAACAGCGCCTGCTCGTGCCCGTAATAGCCGGGATCGCAGGTGGCGAGTTCCCGGCTCCAGTCGAGCGCGAAGCCCAGGCGCTTAAGCTGCGCCTTCATCGTGGCGATGTTCCGGTAGGTCCACCCGGCCGGATGGACGCCTTTTTCCATGGCGGCGTTTTCCGCCGGCATGCCGAAGGCGTCCCAGCCCATCGGATGCAGCACCTCGTGCCCCTGCATCCGCTTGTAGCGGGCCAGCACGTCGCCCATCGTGTAGTTGCGCACGTGGCCGATGTGGATGCGCCCCGATGGATAGGGGAACATCTCCAGGACATAGCTTTTCGGCTTGTTGCTGGCGCTGTCGGCCTCGAAGCAGCGCGCTTCGTCCCAGGCGCGCTGCCAGCGCCCGTCGGCTTGCGACGGATCGAATCGGTTCTCGCTCATGTCCCCGCCCCTAAGGCCTGGCCCCATGCCCGGCAACGGAAGGCGGTCAGCCGATCGCGGAACGCCTGAGGTCGCGCGCTTTGGTGAGGATGATATCCTCCAGCCGCTGCACGGTGGCCGCCTGGACCGGCGCGGCCACCCACACGCCGCCTTGCAGCACCTCGCGGCTGGCGGCCACCCGCAGCGCATCGGCGCGCAGGTCCTGATCGAGGATCGAGACCGAGACCTTCATCCGCTCGTTCGGGTTCTGCGGGTTGGCGTACCAATCGGTCACGATGACGCCGCCGGAACTGTCGGCCTGAGTCAGCGGCATGAACGAAAGCGTCTCCAGGCTGGCGCGCCAGAGATAGGAATTGACCCCGATCGTGGTGATCTGCGCCGCCGCCAGATCGGCCTTGGGCCGCGCGTTGCCGCGGCTGCACGCGGCCAGGCCCAGGGCCAGCGCGCCGAGAAGCAGCCAGCCGGCCGCAGCGCGCAGCGGGCCGGGGTGACGGTTGGCGGCGGGAGAAGTCTGCAATGCCATGCTCGGTCCAATTCCTCGTTGCGGGCCAATCCGCGCTTCGGCCAAATCCACGTTCGGCCAAAATCCACCTTCAGACAGCCGTCCGCGCCTCTATAACCGCCGCGAAGCAGGCGGCAAGCTCGCGCGGCCAATGCTCGCGCCGTAGGGCAGGCAAAGCGGTGAACGCGGGCTTAACCCGGCTTGCTGTGGAGTGGCTGCAACACTTGGCAAAAAGCGACGAAGGTTGACTCGCAATGTGGCCTTCGCGCGCCTATCACAACTTCAATGAGGGATTCGGGCCGATTCCGATCGCTCAGGAATCGTTCAGGCGCGATCGTGCGTCATGGGCGGCCAGCAAGGTGGGCATTGGGGCATCGCGTGAGGAAGGCACTGCGCAGGAACGGTCGACTGACGGCGAGCTTCGCCGCGGGTGCGCTCGTGCTTGTCGGCCTGCCTACCGCCGGCTTCGCCCTCGGCGCCCTCGATGACGGGGTGAGCCTGGCGGGCAACGGCAATTTCGCCGCGCTCACGCCGGCGAAGATCGACCCGGAACTGGCGCGTTTCGTCGCGGAACGGAGCAGCGGCACCTCGCGGCCGATGCGTTTCACGCCGGCCGGAATCGCCGCGCGGCCAAGCCGCTCGGTCACGGTGGCGGTGCGGATCGACAGCGAAGCGGCGCGGGCGATCTCGGTACGTTCGGCGATCGCCGCCGCGCGCGAGCAGACGGTCAGCGATTCGCCGCTGCGGATCACGCCCACGCGCTACAACCTGGGCATTTCGCGCGGCTATCAGAACTTCGCCAAGGCCACGCCGGCGCTTTCGCATTCGCTGTCGGATGCCGGCATTCCCGATCTGGCCGATTTCCGGCCCCGTCCCGGCGCGCAGCCTGACGAAAGCCGCTTCGCCGCGCGCATCGCGGTGGAGGAAGAAGCCAAGACCGGCGCCGCGCCCCGCACGATCGATGCGCGTGGCGACCAGGCGCTGGATCTCGCCGGCAGCTATCGCCTGACTCGCAACCTCGATGTCACCGCGGGCGTGCGTTATTCGCAAGAGCGTGACCGGCTGGTGCCGCTGGCGGACCCTGCCAAGCAGGATAGCCAGGCCGTCTACGTCGGAACCCAGTTCCGCTTCTGATCGCCGCTTATTCGCGATGTCGTGAAGCCCCCGCCCCGGCGGGGGTTTTTCGTTGCGCCGGGCAGGGCCTTGCCGCAAGCTTGCCCCGCGGCCCCAACAGGGGCGGAACGAGGAGAGGATATGGCACGCGTTGCTGTGGTCACCGGCGGAACACGCGGCATTGGCCGGGCGATCTGCGAGGCGCTGAAGGCCCAGGGGCTGACAGTCGCGGCGAACTATGCCGGCAATGAGGACAAGGCGAATGCCTTCGCCCGGGAAACCGGCATCGCCGCTTACAAATGGGATGTCGGGGATCATGAGGCGACTGTCGCCGGCTGCGCCCGCGTGGCGGAAGAACTGGGGCCGATCGACGTGCTGGTCAACAATGCCGGCATCACCCGCGACGGCACCCTGCTCAAGATGAGCTTCGACGATTGGGATGCGGTCATGCGCGTCAATCTTGGCGGATGCTTCAACATGGCCAAGGCGTGCTTTCCCGGCATGCGCGAACGCGGCTGGGGCCGGATCATCAACATCGGCTCGATCAACGGGCAGGCCGGGCAATACGGCCAGGTGAACTATGCCGCGGCGAAAAGCGGCATCCACGGCTTCACCAAGGCGCTGGCCCAGGAAGGCGCGCGCTTCGGGGTGACGGTCAACGCCATCGCGCCGGGCTATATCGATACCGACATGGTCGCGGCGGTGCCGGAAAACGTGCTGGAAAAGATCGTCGCCCGGATACCCGTCGGCCGCCTGGGCCGCGCCCAGGAGATCGCGCGGGGCGTGGCGTTCCTGGCGTCGGAGGACGCCGGCTTCGTCACCGGTTCCACGCTGTCGATCAACGGCGGGCAGCACATGTATTGATGGGGAGGGCGGGTAGCCCGTGCCGAAGGCCTCTTTCTATCATCCTCCCATCAAGCGATCGGTGGAGATCGCCGGCCACAAGACTTCGATCAGCCTGGAGCCGCTGTTCTGGGACCTGCTGGGCCGCGAGGCCCAGCGCCAGGGATTGCCGCTCAATGCCCTGGTAGCCCGGATCGATGCCGAACGGATCGAGGCGGACAGGCCGCCTGGCCTCGCCGGCGCTATCCGCCTGTGGCTGGCTGCCCGGCTCCTGCCTGCGGAGGGCTGACGGGCCGGGGGCTCTCCCGCCAGATCAATAAGTCGCCGGCGGGTCGCTGGCGGGGAAGCTCTGGTCGCTCGCCTCGTCTTCGCTGGTCCATTCGCGCTTGGGCGGGTCCGCCATGGCGTGAGGCCCGGCTTCGCGCACCTTGGCGAAGTTCTCGCCCGTCGCCTGGTTCTTGGCGAAAGCGGCCTCGCCTTCGCTCTTCGACTTCTCGTAGAACTTGTAGCCGACATAGCCGAGCGCCGCGAGCGCAGCCATTCGAAGCAGTGCCATGTGATGTGTCCTTTCCTTTCCGGGCGAACGCACGGCGCAAGGAAAGGTTCACCGCGCTGTCCCGGTTTCGGATGGCCCGGCGATCGCGGTTGACCGGCGGAGCCGGCGCTAACTATGCAGGGGCGATGATCGACCGGAAGCCCATCCGCAAAGCCGTGTTCCCCGTTGCCGGGCTGGGCACGCGCTTCCTGCCCGCGACCAAGGCCATCCCCAAGGAACTGCTGCCGGTGGTGGACCGGCCGCTGATCCAATATGCGGTGGACGAAGCGCGCGAGGCGGGGATCGAGCAGATGGTCTTCGTCACCGGGCGCGGGAAAACCGCGCTGGTCGAGCATTTCGACATCGCATACGAGCTCGAGACGACGTTGAGCGAGCGGGGCAAGGATCTAGCGATCCTGGAGCCTACGCGCTTCACGCCCGGCGATCTCATCACCGTGCGCCAACAGGTGCCGCTGGGCCTTGGCCATGCCATCTGGTGCGCGCGCGCGATCGTCGGGGACGAGCCTTTCGCGATCCTGCTGCCTGACGAGCTCATGGTGGGCAAGCCCGGCTGCCTGGCCCAGATGGTCGAGGCTTACGAGCAGGTCGGCGGCAATCTCATCTCCGTGCTGGAAGTCCCGCGCGAGGAAGTGTCCAGCTATGGCGTGATCGAGCCCGGCCTGACCGACGGCACGCTGACCGAGGTGCGCGGCCTGGTGGAAAAGCCCCCGGTGGACAAGGCGCCGTCGAACAAGATCATCTCCGGCCGCTATATCCTCCAGCCCGAAGTCATGCGCACGCTGGAAAGCCAGGGCCGGGGGGCCGGGGGCGAGATCCAGCTGACAGATGCCATGGCGCGGATGATCGGCCAGCAGCCGTTCCACGCCGTGACGTTCGCCGGCAAGCGCTATGACTGCGGCAGCAAGATCGGCTTCATCGAGGCGACGCTGGCGCTGGCGCTGGAGCGGGATGATATCGGCCCGGACGTGCGCCGGATGGCGAAGCGGCTGGTGGAAGAATAGCCCGCATGAAAAAGGCGCCGATCGCCGGCGCCTTTTCGGGTGTTCGCTTGTTCGAACCGGATTTTTGCGGCGGGCTTATTCGGGGCCGCCGCGGCCCAGGCCTGGATCCTCGGAAACGGCGAGCTGGGTATTGCCGACCATGTAAGGCGTCGGATCGACCGCATCGCCGGCGACGCGAACCTCATAATGCAGGTGCGGGCCGGTGGAACGGCCGGTGGTGCCGACATAGCCGATCAGCTGGCCCTTGTGGACCTGATCGCCCGTGGCCACCGCGAAACCGGACAAGTGGGCATAGCGCGTCTCCAGACCGCCGCCATGCTCGATCTGGATATAGTTGCCATAGCTGCTGAACGGCGCGGCCTTGCTTACCAGGCCATCGGCCGTGGCATAAACCGGGGTGCCGATCGGCTGCGCCAGATCGATGCCCTTGTGATCGCGCCGCCCGCCGAGGATCGGGTGGTTGCGCATGCCGAAGCTGCTGGTCAGCGTGGCGTCCTGCACCGGCATGCCCGAGGGAACCGAAACGCGTGCGATCGGTTGAGCGGATACGACGCCGGTGTGATCCATCGACTTCCAGCTGGCGAAGAGTTCGCGGAACTCGCGGTCGCCGGAAGCGGAACTGGCATGAGTGGTGTCGATCGCGCCGGTGATCTGGGTGCTCGTGGCGGTCTCGTTCGCCATGGCCGGATTGGTGGTAGCTACAAGAGCGGCCAGGGCTCCGAGTGCGTACTTGAGCAACATGCGAATTGTGTTCCCGTCCTTCTCACAGGTGCGCGGGGACGCCTGCGGTTGAAATAACCCGAGAAGGTCGGAGCCCCCCGCCCGTCTCAGCGATCGGGGTGCTACGGGGCAAAGGGTTAATCAGGCAACACCTGCATAGAATTCGCGCGACAAACCGGCTGCAAGACGCGCCGAGTCGTTGAACGGAGGTTTCAGCGCGCCGCGGAAATATCGCTCCACCAAGGTTTTCCAATGGTTTTCAGGCGTCAGGCTCAGTGTCTGGCACAGGGCGACGAAGTGCCGCGTGCCGGCGGCGACATGGCGAATCTCGTCATCGAGCACCCGCTGGAGGATTCGCCCGCCGGCCGCGTCCCCCATCGCCCGCACCCGGTCGCGCGCGGCCGGGGTGACGTCCAGCCCGCGCGCTTCCAGCACCATCGGCACCACGGCCAGCCGCGCCGCCACGTCATGCCGGGTTTCGTGGGCCGACTGCCACAGGCCGTCGTGCGCCGGCAGCTGGCCATAGTGCGCGCCCATGGTCCGCAAGTGCCGGTCGATCAGGGCGAAGTGCATTGCCTCATCCGCCGCAACCGACAGGAAATCGTCCACGAATTGCCGGCCCATCTCGCCGCCGAACCGCCCGGCCATGTCGAGCGCCAGGTCGATGGCGACGAATTCGATATGCGCCAGCGAATGCCACAGCGCGATGGCGTTGCGCTGCGATCCGCCGCGGCCGCGCCGGGGCATGCGATTGGGTGGCAGCAGTTCCAGCTCTGCCGGCCACGCCGGGCGTTCCGGCATGGCGCAGCGGAAATCGGCTTCCAGCCGGCCCTGGCGCCAGCCACGCACCAGCTTGCGGGTGGCCATGACCTTGCCGCGCGGGTCGCCGGTGAGCAGCGCCGCGCGGATCGCCTCGGAAAGCGAGGTCACAGGGCTTTCGCGGCGTCCAGCACTTCGGCGGCGTGGCCTTTCACTTTCACCTTGCGCCAGACGCGGGCGATGCGGCCGTCCGTATCGACCAGGTAAGTCGTGCGGTGCATCCCCATGAACAGCCGGCCGTAAAGGCTTTTCTCCCCCCACACGCCCAGCGCGTCGGACAGGCCGGATTCGGCATCGGTGGCCAGCGGAACGGTGAGGTCGTGTTTCGCGGTGAACTTCGCGTGCTTGGCCGGTGGGTCCTTGCTCACGCCCAGCACGGCGGTGCCGGCCGCCGCGAATTCAGGCAGCAATGCGGAAAAGTCCTTGTTCTCCACCGTGCAACCGGGGGTATCGTCTTTCGGATAGAAGAACACCACCAGCTTGCGCCCGCGAAAATCGGAGGCGCGCACCGTGCCGCCGTCCGGCGTTTCCAGCGCGATGTCGGGCATCATGTCGCCCACGTCGAGACGGTCGGTCATCAGGCAATCTCCAAGCGTTCGCCGAACAGTTCGGCCCATGTCGCGGCGATGCCATGCCGCGCTTCCAGCAGCGCACGCAAGAGCGCCGGGTAATCGTCCTGGCCGCAGGCGCGGGCGAGGGCGGCCTGGGCCTGCGCGGGCGGCCGGGCAAGGTCGGGCGCCAGCAGCCGCGCCGCGACCAGCAGTCGGCCGAGCAGCGCCTGATCGCCAGCGAAGCGCGGCGGGAGGAGGCCGGCCGCGATCAGGGCCTCGATCGCTTCGGGAAGCGAGGGGTGAAACGCCGTGCGCTCGCGCAATTGCAGGAAATGAATGATGAATTCGCTGTCCACCAGTGCGCCGCGCAGCAGCTTGGTATCGAGCGGCCCGGCCGGATGCTTGTGCGCCGCCATCTCGGCGCGCATCGCCAGCACGTCGGCCTTGAGCTTTTGCGGATCGCGCGGCGTATCCAGGATGCCCCGCACGATGAAAGCGAGCCGTTCGCGCGCTTCGGGCGGGCCGAACACCGGGCGGGCCCGGCACAGGGCCATGTGCTCCCAGGTCCACGCATCCTCGCGCTGGTAACGCGAGAAGCTCTCCAGGCTCACCGCGATCGGCCCCTGGTTGCCCATCGGGCGCAGGCGCGTATCGATCTCGTAAAGCGCCCCCGCGGCCGTCGGCACGCTCAGCGCCGCGGTGACGCGCTGGGCCAGGCGGTTGAAGTAGAGCGAGGCGGTGAGCGGCCGCCGCCCATCGGATTCGACGCCGATCTCACCGTCGAACAGATAGACCAGATCGAGGTCCGAGGCATGGGTCAGCGCGCCGCCGCCCAGCCGGCCGAGCGCGAGAATCAGCAGGTGCCCGTCCGCGATGCGCCCGTGCGCCCGCTCGAATTCCGCCGTGGCCGCCTCGGCCGCCGTTTCCAGCGCCGCCTCGGCCACGCGCGACAGCCCGCCCGCGATCGCCAGCGGATCGTGCCGCGCTTCGATGAGCTGCACGCCGAGCGCGAAGCGTTCCTCCCCCACCAGTTGGCGGATGCGATCGAGGCGCACCTCGTAATCCTGCGCATCGGCCGTGCGCATCCGCCCGGCCAGCGCCGGCACCGGGCCGGGCAGATCGAACGCCGTGGTGTCGATCAGCCGGTCGAGCAGGTCGGGGCGGCTGGCAAGCTCGTCGGCCAGCGGCGGGGCCAGGGTGAGGATGCGCAGCACTTGTTCCAGCAGGCCGGGCCGCTGCTCGAACAGGCGGAACAGGTTCACCGCGGTGGGCAGGCGCGACAGCAGCGTTTCCCAGCGCGCCAGCGCCGGATCGGGATCGGCCGCCTGCGCCAGCGCTTCCATCAGGTCAGGCAGCATGGCGTCGAACGCGGCGCGCGCTTCGGCGCCTCGCAGGCTGCGGATGGTATCGCGCCAATGGGTGGCCCGCTCGCGGATCTTTTCGCGCAAGTCTTCGCTGACGAAGGCGCGCGCCGGGCGCGCTTCGTCATCCTGGCCGAGCAGGCCATCATACCGCGCCGCCACGTCCGCGCACAGCGCGCGCAGCTTGGCGATCAGCGCCGCGCCATCGGCCAGGCCGTCGAGCCGGGCCACGGCGTCGAGCGCGGCGCGATCGGCGGGCAGGGCGTGGGTCTGCCGATCGTGGACCATCTGCAGGCGGTGCTCGATCGTGCGCAGGCGATCGTAAGCTTCGCCCAGCTGCGCGGCATCCTCACCCGCGATCACCCCTTCGGCGGCCAGCGCGTCGAGCGCGGCGCGCGTTCCCCGCTGGCGCAGCGCAGGCTTGCGCCCGCCGTAGATCAGCTGGTGGGTCTGGGCGAAGAATTCCACTTCGCGAATCCCGCCCCGGCCGCGCTTCAGGTCGAAGCCGGGGCCGGGCTCGCGCGGGCCGTCATGCGCGTCGCGGATCCGGGTGGTCAGGCGGCGGATCTCTTCCAGGGCGGTGAAATCGAGGCTGCGGCGCCACACGAATGGGCGGATCGCGCGCAGGAACGCCTCGCCCGCCGCGACATCGCCGGCGTCGGCGCGGGCGCGGATAAAGGCCGCCCGCTCCCACGCCAGGGCAGAGCTTTCATAATGCGTCAGCGCCGCGTCCACCGAAAGCGCCAGGGGCGTGATCTCCGACGCCGGGCGCAGCCGCAGGTCGACCCGGAAGACATAGCCTTCGCCGGTCTGCCGGCTCAGCGTTTCCAGCAGGGTGCGGGCATAGCGCTGCGCGGCTTCGGCCGGCTCGTCACGCGCGCGGCGGGGCAGGCACTCGGGATCATAGAGCAGGATCGGGTCGATGTCGGAACTGTAATTCAACTCCTGCGCGCCCAGCTTGCCCAGGGCGATGGAGATGAGGCCTTGCGGCTCTTCCTCCGGCACGCGCGTGCGGATCGCATGGCCGATCGCGCTGTCGAGGGCCCTGTCGGCGAAGGCGCTCAGCTCTGCCATCACGCGCTGGAGCGGGAAGGCCCCGGCGAGATCGCCGATCGCCAGCGTGGTGGCGATCGCCAGGCGCTGGCGCCGCAAGGCCACGGGCACATCCTGGCCGTCGCCCGCCGTTTTCGCCGCGGCGAGCGCCGCTTCACCCTCGCCGCGTTCGAGCAGAGCCGCGAGATCGCCCTGCCGTTCGAGCGCGAGCGCCAGGAAGGGCGAATAGGCCCGCGCCCGTTCGATCGCTTCGCGCCAGTCTCCATGCATCATGCCTGACTGCATGGAGCGGCGGACGAGGGCAAGGGGCGGCTGCGGCCTGGCCACGGTTGCGGGCGCGGGGCCTTTGCCACACACTGGCGCTTTCGCGAGTGAAAGGCCGATTCCCCCATGTTGCGATGGCTCTGCGCCGCTGCCAGCGTCCTGGCCGCCGGTTGCGCGACGGTATCCCCCTCTCCCGCGACGCTCGCCGGGAAGGGCGACCTGTCGGAAGCGACGCTGAAGGAGGTGACCCGCACGCTCTCGCTCGATGCGTTCGAAGGCCGCGCCCCCGGCACGCCGGGCGAGGAAAAGACGCTCGCCTATCTGGTTGAGCAGTTCGAGCGCGTGGGGCTGCGGCCGGGCAACGGGGAAAGCTGGTTCCAGGACGTGCCGCTGGTGGAAATCACGGGTGAGCATGTCGAACCGCTCACCATCAAGGCGCGCGGGCGGGCGGTATCCTATGCATTCGGGGATGACTGGGTGGGCGTGAGCTACCGCGAGGTTCCGCGCGTCGATCTCGATGACAGCGAGCTGGTTTTCGTCGGCTATGGCATCGTCGCGCCGGAGAAGAACTGGAATGACTATGCCGGCGTGGACATGCGCGGGAAAACCGCGCTGATCCTGGTCAACGATCCGGATTACGAGAACGCCGATCTGCAAGGCCCGTTCAACGGCCGCGCCATGACCTATTACGGGCGCTGGACCTACAAGTTCGAGGAAGCCGCGCGCCAGGGCGCGGCGGGCGCGATCATCGTGCATGATACTTATCCCGCATCCTATGGCTGGGCCACGGTGCAAAGTTCGTGGTCCGGCCCGCAGGCCTATGCCCGCCGCGGCGATGGCGGCGCGGACCAGACGCTGGTCAACGGCTGGGTGCGCAAGCCGGTGGCGGAAGCGCTGGTGCAGGCCGGCGGGCGCGACCTGGCGCAGCTTTCGGCCGCGGCCAAGCGCCCGGGCTTCAAGCCGGTCCGCCTGGGAGCCACGATCTCGACGGGCTTCGACAATTCCATCCGCCGGTTCGCCTCGAAGAACGTGATCGGCCTGCTTCCCGGCCGCGCGCGCCCCGACGAATACGTGATCCATACTGCGCATTGGGACCATCTCGGCCGCTGCACGCCCGATGCGGAAGGGGACAACATCTGCAACGGCGCGATCGACAACGCCACCGGCACCGCCGCGCTGGTGGCCCTGGCCGAAGCCCATGTGAAAGCCGGCCCGGCCGCGCGATCGCTGGTGTTCCTGGCGGTGACGGCGGAAGAGGCGGGGCTTCTGGGCTCCGAATACTATGCCGCGAACCCGGTGTTTCCCTTGGCGCAGACAGTCGGCGGCCTCAACATGGACGCGCTGTCGCTGGCCGGCCCGGCGCGCGACGTAACGGTGATCGGCGGCGGCAAGAGCGAGCTTGACCGCTATCTGGAACAGGCGCTGGCCGAACTCGGCCGCGTCGGCACGCCCGACCCCTCGCCTCAGGCCGGCTATTACTATCGCTCCGACCATTTCAGTTTCGTCAAGCGCGGCGTGCCGATGTTCTACATCGACAGCGGGATCGATCTGATCGACGGCGGCCGCGCGGCCGGGCAGGCGTGGGAAACGGCCTATCGCGACACGGGCTATCACTTGCCGGGCGACGAATACGATCCGAACTGGAACTGGGCCGGCGTGATGGACGACGTGCAGCTGTTCTATCGCCTTGGCCGCACACTGGCGGACAGCGCCGATTGGCCCAACTGGTATCCCGCCGACGAATTCCGCCACATCCGCGACGCAAGCTGCGCGCCGGAAGGCGGGTGCTGAAGAGCTAGGTTGAATCGACATTCAGCACCAAAAGCGGAGCGCGGCGAGTTGCAATGTGGCGAGGTAGTTGCAGGCGAGCCGGTCGTATCTGGTGGCGACGCGCCGTAGCTGCTTGAGCTTGCCGATGGTGCGTTCGATGCGGTTTCGCAGGCGATAGATTGCGGGGTCGAAGTCGCGTTTGCGGGGCATGCAGGTGCGTTGGGGGATGATCGGGCGAGCGCCGCTGGCCTCGACATGGTTGAGGATAGCGTGGCTGTCATAGGCCTTGTCGGCGAGGATGTGGCGGGCATCGAGGCCGGAGAGCAATGGGACGGCCGATCCGGCATCGCTGGCGTTGCCGCCGGTGAGGATGAAGCGCACCGGGCGGCCGAAACTATCCACTGCGATGTGCCATTTGGTGGTCAGTCCGCCTCTGGAGCGCCCCAGAGCCTGGTCGCGGCGGCCCCTTTTTGACCCGTTGCCGCCTGGGCGTGGGCATGCACGATCGAGCTGTCGACCATCAGATATTCGTTGTCGCGGTCCCGCGCGAGCAAGGTGAAGACGCGCTCCCACACTCCGCCACGCGCCCAGCGGGTGAAGCGCTTGTGCACCGTCTTGTACTTGCCATAGCGCTCCGGCAGGTCCGACCAGCGCGCGCCCGACCGCAGCACCCACAAAACACCGTTCACGAACAACCGGTTGTCCGATCCCGTCCGTCCCGGGTCCGACACCTTGCCCGGCAGCAGCGGCTCGATCCGAACCCACTGCGCCTCGCTCAACTCGTACCGCTTGATGCCCATGACGCCTCCACAACCTGCGGAAACCCATGAATCAGACATCTACCCTCTTGGGAATCCTGAATGTCGATACGGCCTAGGGCATGATCCCCTATCCCGGAATCGTCATTGCGAGCGTAGCGAAGCAATCCAGGCGCGTCGTACAACCGCCCTGGATTGCTTCGCTGCGCTCGCAATGACGAGGGTGATGCGATCATTTCTAGTGCGGGTATGGCGGCTCGGCCTGACTATCCTCGTTGCGCGCCCGGAGGAACCGGGCCAAAGGCTCGTCCTTGCCCCTGCGGGTTCTCCTCACGGCTTTTCGCCTAGCTACGGAACAGTTTTAAGGTGTCAGGACACTATTCCATGCCCCCTGAGTGGGCTTTGCAAGACTGGATCTGGATCGGCTTCCCGCACGATGCCTCTCTGTGGCTGGAAGACCTGGTTCCCGCGCAGGAGCAGATCGCGGCTTTCGCCAATGCCGTCGCGGAAACCGGGCAGCAGGTGCGCCTCGTCGTACGCGACGCGGCGAATGAGGCACGTGCGCGGGAACTGGTGAGCGGGGCCGTGCTGTGCGAGCGGCATGCCTACGGCGATATCTGGCTGCGCGATTCCGGGCCGCTGGTGCTGATTGACGGTTCCGGCCAGCGCATCGCCCGGCGCTTCGGTTTCAACGGCTGGGGCGGCAAATACATCCTGGAGGGCGACCAGACGGTCGGCGCCTCGATGGCTGAAGCGGCCGGGCTGCCTGGCGACAGCATGGACTGGATCCTCGAAGGCGGGGCGATCGACACCGATGGCACCGGCCTGGTCGTCACTACCGAGCAATGCCTGCTGAACCCCAACCGCAATGCGCACCTTTCGCGCGCGGAGATCGAGGCGCGGCTTCGCGGCGATCTCGGCTTCGATCGCGTGCTGTGGCTGGGCGACGGACTGCTGGGCGATCACACCGATGGCCATGTGGACAACCTGGCCCGCTTCATCGCGCCGGGCACGCTGGCGATCCCGGTGCCCAGTGGGCCGGACGATCCCAACGCCGCCATCTATGCCGATGCCCGGGCGCGGGCGCTGGCCTTCGGCCTCACCGTCAGGGACGTGCCATCGCCGGGCCGGATGGACGAAGCGGGGATCGTGGAGCCGGCGAGCTATATGAACTTCGCCATCTGCAACGATGTGGTCGTCGTGCCGCTCTACGGTTCATGGCGTGACGCGGATGCGCTGGCCGCGATCGGCGAGCTGTTCCCCGGCCGTGCCACCGTGGGCATCCCGGCCCAGGCGGTGCTCACCGGCGGCGGCAGCTTCCACTGCGCCAGTCAGCACGCGCCAGCGGCCGGCTGAAACTCAGCCCGCCGCCCGCGCGTAACGGATCAGAGGGCCGTCTTGTAGAGGTTGAGCAGGCGGTCCCACGCCTTGTCGGCCGCATCGGGGTCGAACGCCGGGGAATCGTCCACCGTCCAGCCATGATCGGCGGGGTAGACCTCGATCTCCGCCGGGCGGCCGGCTTCGGCTGCCGCGGCCTTGAGCGCGTCCTTGTCGCCGGGGGCAGTACGATCGTCGTTGCGGGCGATCGCGAAGAGATAGCTGGCCCGCGTCTGGCCCAGCATCTTGATCGGCGACGTCGCATCATCGCCCACCAGTGCCGCGCCGTGGAACGAGGCCGCGGCCTTGACGCGTTCGGGCGCGGCCGCCGCCGTCCACACGGTGAAGGGCCCGCCCATGCAGTAGCCTTGCGTGCCCACGCCTTTCGCGGTGTCGACCGCCCCCTGCTTGTCGAGCCAGGCGACCACGGCCTTGGCCGTTTCCATCACGTTGGGGGCCGTCAGCTTCTCTCGCCACGGGGCGACCTTTTCCATTCCGCCCTGGGTCCGCCAATCGTCGAAATCGTCGAACTGGGGCGCTTCGGCGTCACGGTAATACGGATTGAGCACCAGGGCGGCATAGCCTTCGTGGGCCAGCCGCCGGCCCATCGCCAGGAACGCGTCGCGGCGGCCGGCGATGTCCGGCCAGACGATGACGGCCGGATGCTTGCCTTCCGCCGGATGGGCGAAATAGGCATCCATGATCCCGCCGGGCGCATCGAACCTGGGGTAGCTTTCGGACAATGACGCCTGCGCGGTGGCTTCATCCGGCGCCGTACAGGCGGCCAGCGTCGCCAGCGCCCCCAGTTTGGCGAACGTCCGCCGGCTTACCGTCGCGCCCATCGCGGCGAGTTGTTCCTGGTCACACATGACGGCCTCCTCGCATCTTCCCGAGTGCGAGGATAGCGCGTTGCGGGGCGCGGTTACAGCGCCGTCTTGTAGAGGTTCAGCAGGCGGTTCCAGGCACGTTCGGCTTCCGCTTCGACGTAGACGGGGCTGTCGGCCACGGTCCAGCCGTGGTCGCCCTGATAGACCTCGATCTCCGCCGGGCGGCCCGCTTTCGCGGCGGCTTCCTTCAGCGCGTCCTTGTCGCCCGGGCGCTGCGCGTCGTCATTCTTGGCGATCGCGATCAGGTAGCTTGCCTGCGTCTTAGGCAGGAGCTTGATCGGCGCATCGGGCTCGTCGCCGACCAGCCCGCCGCCGTGGAACGTGGCGGCCGCCTTGACGCGCGCCGGCACTGCCGCCGCGGTGCGGACCACGAAGGGCCCGCCCATGCAATAGCCCTGGGTGCCGATGCCCTTTGCGGTATCGACCGAGGGCTGCTTGTCGAGCCAGGCGACGATTGCCTTGGCCGTGCCGGTCACGGCGTCAAACGTGTTCTTCTGCATCCACGGGCCGACTTTCTGGAAGCCGCCATTGGAACGGAAATCATCGAAATCCTTGAACTGCGGGGCGGGCGCGTCCTGGTAGAAGGGATTGGCCACCAGCACCGAATAGCCCTGTGCCGCCAGCCGGCGGGCCATGGCCTTGAACGCATCGCGCAGGCCGGCGATGTCCGGCCAGATGATCACGGCCGGGTGCTTGCCCTGGGCCGGATGGACGAAGAAGGCGTCCATCGTGCCGCCCGTCGCGGGGAAGCTGACCATGGTTTCCGTCAGGCCGCCCGCCGCCTGCGCATTGGCCGCCGCCCACGGCACGAAGGCCGCGCCCAGCCCGGCCACGGCGCCGATCGCACCGAACTGCCGCCGGCTCACGCGGCCCATCTCGTTCAACTGGTCCAGCTCACACATTTCGGCCTCCTCGAACCTTCTTGTGGTGCGAAGATACCGCATCGTCGCGCAAGGTCCAGCGGCCCTTGCGGGCGGATGGCCGGAGGACGTGATATGTCTCCATCCTCGTCATTCCCGCGAAAGCGGGAACCCAGTCGATTCTGGCGGTAGAAAGGAGCCGACGGCGACGGTTCGCGCCGTTGGATTTGCTTACGAGCATCGATCGCTGGTTTGAACTGTGCCGGTTCGCAGAACTTCCTGGGTTCCCGCTTTCGCGGGAATGACGAAAGGGAAGGGGACGGTTTTGGGCAGCCGCCGTCCCCTCCCCTCACGTCAGATCGTCGAGGTCGATCACCAGCCCGGCTTCCGCCGCTTTCATCGCGTCGCGGCGCAGCTGTTCGATCTTGAGGCGGCCGGGTGGGGCTTCTTCCACCGGCAGGGCGGCCATGATCGTGGCGTGGATTTCCTCGAAGTCCGGGCCGTGTTCGGGGTGGGTGAGGATCAGGCCGCGCTGCTGCGTCATGCCGTTCAGGATCTTGGTGCCGACCTCGTAGGGGTCCATGCCTTCCTCGAAGGCGGTGCCGAATTGCTCCAGCTGTTCCTTCGGGACATCGGGGAAGCCGCTGTGCCCGAAGCTGTCGGGCCGCTTCAGGGCGCTGGTCCAGGCATTGGTCTTCGTCAGCGCCGGGCAGCACAGCGAGCAGCCGATGCCGTGGGGGGCGAGGTTGTAGCGCAGGCTCTCGGTCAGCCCGCGCACGGCGAACTTGCTGGCGGTGTAGATGCCTGCCTGCGGCCCCGGCAGGAAAGCGGCCATGCTGGCTATGTTGACCACGTGCCGGCGGCCCTTGCTGGCCTTGATCCGGGGCAGGAAGCTGACGAGGCCGTTGACCACGCCGCCGAAGTTGACACCCATGATCCAGTCGTAATCGTCATAGCTCGCCTCGTCGGTCGGGCCGAACACCGATACGCCGGCATTGTTGACCAGCACGTGGACCTCGCCGAAATGCCGGACCACCTCCTCCGCCACTTCGGCGAAGCGCGCGCGGTCGGTCACGTCGAGCTTGAGGAACAGCGGCTGTTCATAGCCCCTGGCCGCGAACCATTCGGCGGCGCGGGCCTTGTCGCCCTCGTTCCGATAGCTCAGCGCCAGGCGCATCCCGGCGTCGGCGAAGGCTTGCGCCACGCCCAGCCCGATGCCTGTCACGGCCCCCGTCACGAAGGCCACGCGCCCTTCCCATTCCCGCCCCTGGGGTCTTTCGCTCATTGTTTTCCCTCTCGCCAAAACGGTCACGATCGTTAGTGTCGCACACAAAGGTGTTCGGGCAAACCTATTCGGGAGAGTCGATCAATGAGCGATATCGAACAGCGCCTCGCTGCGGTGGAGCACCGCGTGGGCGAGCTGGAGGATGTGAACGCGATCCGCCGGCTGCACTGGGCCTATGGCTATTACATCGACTTCAATCTGCCGGAGCAGGTGGCGGACCTTTTCGCCGAAGATGGCGTGGTGGTGTTCCTGTCCGGCGAATACGTCGGCAAAGCCGGGGTCATGCGGCTCTATGGCGACTGGATCCAGCACCGCTTCACCGGCGGGCGGCCGGGGCCGGTGGACGGGCTGCTGCTCGATCATTTCCAGATGCAGGACATCATCACCGTGGCGCCCGATCGGCAGACGGCCAAGGGCCGCTTCCGCGGGATGCTGTTCGGCGGCTGGCATGACGATTTCCTGGAAGCGAAGCCGGATTTCATGCCGCAGCAGTTCATGGAAGCCGGCATCTACGAGAACGACTACGTGCGCGAAAACGGCGTGTGGAAGATCCAGCGGCTCGATTACAAGATGCAGTGGCAGGGCAATTACGAGGAAGGCTGGGCGCATACCACCAGCCACCTCCAGCCGGCCGCGAAGCTCTATCCGGAAGATCCGGTAGGCCCCGATCGGCTGCTGCCGAAGGAAGAGATCCGCCGCACCTGGCCCTATCGCCACGACGTGCCGATGCACTTCGCGCACCCGAAGTTCGGGGCGATCCTGGCGGGGCAGGAGAAGGCGTGAAAGAGGGGCGGAGCGCCAGCAAGTCCCCCTCCCGCTTGCGGGAGGGGCTAGGGGAGGGCCTGTTTCAAGCCCGCTCTCCTGCGCCACAGGCCCTCCCCCGGCCCCTCCCGCAAGCGGGAGGGGAGAGATGACGTTCGATCCCCGCGACACCTCGAACCGCGAGAACCTCTCGGTGCGCGAGGTGGCGGAACGGTTCATCCGGCTGTTCTACATAGAGGACAATCCGCGCGACGCCTTCCTGTGCTGGGTCCACCCCGATTACATCCAGCACAACCCCAATGCGCCGACCGGGCGCGATGCGACCCTGGCGATGATGGAAGCGAGCATCGCCCGCAACCCCGGCCTCACGCACGAGGTGAAGCGGGTGGTCTATGGCGACGGGGATCTCGTCGCGGTGCATTTCCACTTCTGCCGCGAGCCGGATCATCCCGGCTATGCGATCATCGACATTCTCCGGATCGAGCGCGGCTATATCCGCGAGCATTGGGATGTGATGCAGGAAGTGCCCGATCCGGCGACATGCAGAAACGATAACGGGATGTTCTGATGACCTTGCTTGAAGACGGCAGCGAGAAGGGGCTGAAAGGCCACTTCAAGGAAGATTTCAGCCACCGCACGCGCATCGGCCTGGCGCCGCCCGCGGGGGAGATCGATCGCCACGCGCCTTACAAGCGGATCGCCACGGAAGAAGCGTGGACTTTCCCGGCGCTGGTCAAGGCCCAGGTCGAATACTTCGAAAGCGGCGAGGCGCCGGGCGACGACAGCCTGAAGATGGCGGCGATGTTCGCCAGGATGCCCGCGCTCCAGGAAATGATGCAGGACCTTGGGGACCTGCGCCTGTCGCATATGGATGAATACGGCATCGACCGGCAGCTCCTCCTGCTCACCGCGCCGGGCGTGCAGGTGGTCCGCCCGTCGGAAGGCACCGCCCTGGCGCGCGAGGCGAACGATATCGCCGCCGACGCCTGCCGCCGGCATCCGGATCGCTTTTCCGCCTGCGCGGCGTTCGACCCGCGCGACGTCAAGGGCTCCGTCAAGGAGATCGAGCGGGCGATGGGCGAGTTGAAGCTCAATGGCGCGGTGCTCAATTCGCATTTCCAGGGGCATTACATCGACGAGCGGGAATACTTCCCGATCCTCGAAGCGCTGGAGGCGATGGACGCGGCGCTCTACATCCACCCGACCGCGCCATTCAACGCGCCGCATTACGAAGCGCGCGGGTTCTTCGGCGCGCTCGGCGGATTTCCGCATGACGTGTGGCTGCATACGATGGGCCTGATCTTCTCGGGCGCGTTCGATCGGTTCCCCAAGCTGCGCCTGGTCATCGGCCACATGGGCGAATGCATGCCGCTGCAACTCTATCGCTTCGACTGGATGCAGGGGAACGCCGACGGGCGGCCGCAGCTGCGCGGCGGCGACCAGGTGAAGCTGCAGCACACGGTAAGCCATTACTTCCGCAACAATATCTGGATCACCACCAGCGGCGTGGCGTGGGAGCCGGCGATCAAGTTCTGCATGGATGTGCTCGGTCCCGAACGCGTGCTCTATGCGATGGATTACCCCTATCAGCAGAGCTCCGACGAAGTGGCCGCCTATGACCGCATGGAGCTTTCGCCGGAACACAAGAAGATGCTGATGGAAGGCAACGCGCGGGCGGTGTTCAACCTGCCGGCCTGACCGCGCGCCCATCCGGTTTCATCGCAAACTTCTGTTGCCGGATTGCGACAGTGGGGCGAAATCGGCGAGACACGCGCCCGGTTCATGTGGCGGCAAACCGGCCACACCCTATCTGCCCCGCGAACCAGCGCCCCCATGCGTCTGGCGAGGATTGGGGAGTTATCGACATGGCATACAGCAAGACCATCCGTTTGTGCGCCGCGGGAGCTTCGCTCCTGGCGATCTGCGTGGCCGTGCCGGCCGCAGCGCAGGACAATGGCGGACAGGCGCAGACATCCGCGAATGGCTCTGACGAGATCATCGTCACCGCGCAGTTCCGCGAACAGAACCTGCAGGACACGCCGCTGGCGATCACCGCCATCAATTCCGAGATGCTGGACGCGCGCAGCCAGACCAATATCGCCCAGGTCGCCGCCCAGGCGCCTTCGGTCACGCTGAAGCCGCAAGGCACGGCCTTCGGCCCGTCGATGACGGCCAGCATCCGCGGCATCGGCCAATACGATTTCAACCCCGCGCTGGAACCGGGCGTGGGCCTTTATATCGACGATGTCTATTATGCCACGCTGACCGGCTCGATGTTCGACCTGCTCGATCTCGACCGGGTGGAGTTCCTGCGCGGGCCGCAGGGCACCCTGGCCGGCCGCAACTCGATCGGTGGCGCGGTGAAGCTCTATTCCAAGCGCCCCACCGGCAGCAACACCGGCACCGCCTCGGCGGCTTACGGCAGCCGCGACCGGATCGACGTGCGGGCCAGCGCCGACATCGGCCTGACCGAGACGCTTGCCGCCCGGCTCTCCGGCGTGTCGAAGATGCAGGACGGCTATATCAAGCGGATGGACTTCGGCTGCGTCTATCCGGCGGGAACCAATGCGGTCAATCCGGCGGGCGGCGTTCCCAATATCCTGCCCCTGGATTCCGACTGCGTTCTCGCCCGCGAAGGCGAGGTCAATTACCAGGCCGTGCGCGGGCAGCTGCGGTGGCAGCCGAGCGACCGCATCGATATCAACATCGCCGCCGACTATACCAATGACGATCGCACGACCGGCGGTTCGGTGCTGCTGGCGCGCAACAATGCCAATGGCTCGGTCGCCAGCCCGAACTACCCCTATCCGCCCAATCCGGCGGCGCGGGTGTTCGACATCAATCCGTTCGCGGCGGACATCCCGTATGATTCGCGCTTCGTCTGCGGGCCGTACTGCAACTACGCCACCTACATGTCGCTGCCCGACAACGGCCTGCCGCTGGATGTGGTCAACGGCCGTTCCAAGTACAACGGCTGGGGCGTTTCCGGCCAGCTCGATTGGGACCTGACCGACGATCTCCAGCTGGTCTCGATCACCGCCTATCGCGACTATCGCACGCTGTTCAGCAACGATGACGATCTCTCGCCGCTGGCGCACAGCCTGGGCAAGGGGGATCTGACGTTCTGGTCGTTCAGCCAGGAAGTGCGCCTCAACGGCAGCTTGCTGGACGATGCGCTCCAGTACACGCTGGGCGGGTTCTACATGGACCAGAAGTCGGTCTATGCCACGTCGCAGAACCTGCGTTACGCCGGGCTCAGCCCGTTCCTGGGCAACGATCCGGTCAATGCCGACACCAAGGCGGCTTTCCTCCACGTTGCCTGGAAGCCGGTCGATCCGCTGACGCTCACCGCCGGCATCCGTTACACCGACGAGCACAAGGACTATACCTATTCGCGGCGGACGCCCGACGGCGCGATCCATCCGCAGCTCGGCGCGCTCGATGGGGTGACCGGCAACTACGACCACAACCGCGTCGATTACCGGCTCAACGCGATGTACGAGATCACTCCGGACGTTTCGGTCTATGCCCAGTGGTCCACCGGCTTCAAGGGAGGCGGCATCAACCCGCGGCCGTTCTACGCGCAGCAGGTGCTGCCGTTCGGGCCGGAAACGCTGGAATCCTATGAAGTCGGCTTCAAGAGCGAGCTGTTCGATCGCCGGGTGCGCTTCAACGTCGCCGGGTTCTACAGCGACTACAAGGATATCCAGCTGGCGCTCAGCAACTGCCCGGAGGCGGGGGCCGGCTTCGCGGTGCCTTGCGCGCTTCCGGCTAATGCCGGCGACGCGCATGTGAAGGGCGTCGAAGTGGAAACGACCATCCGCCCGGTGGACGGCTTCCTGATCGACGGTTCGGCCAGCTACACCGATTTCGACTACATCGCCGATTCCGTCGATCCGGCAAGCGGCATCCTGCCGGGCATGGTGTCGACCTATACGCCGAAGTGGAAGTGGTCGCTCGGCGCGCAGTACCAGGTGCCGCTCGGCTCGGCCGGGTCGATCACCCCGCGCGTGGATGCCGCTTACCAGAGCTCGTCCTACACCAACGCGGTCAACGGGCCGACCAACCTGATCGACGGCTACACCGTGGCCAACGCCCGGCTGACCTGGAAGAACGAGAACGAGGATCTGGAGATCGGCGTGGAGGTGACCAACCTCTTCGACAAGTACTACTTCCAGACGCTGTTCGACCTCACCCGCGCGGGCGGGGGCTTCGTCACCGGCCTGCCGGGCCGGCCGCGCGAATGGGCGGTCACCGCGAAGAAGAGCTTCTGATCGCGGCGCCATCGCCGAAACGAAAAAGGGCGGCCCCGCGGGGCCGCCCTTTCTTTTTGCCTGCCGGCGGGGGTCAGCCCGCCATCGCGGGGACAGAACCCCAGACTTCCTCGGCCACTTCCACCACCAGGCGGATCTTGTCGGCCTGCTGTTCGGTGGTGATGTCGTTGCCATAGACGGTGCTGGCGAAGCCGCACTGCGGGCTCAGCGCCAGCTGGTCGATGTCGGCGAACTTGGCCGCCTCGTCGATCCGGCGCTTGATCGCGTCCTTGCTTTCGAGTTCGCCGAGCTTGGTCGTGACGAGGCCGAGCACCACGGTCTTGCCCTTGGGCAGGAACCGCAGCGGGGCGAAATCGCCGCTGCGTGGATCGTCGTATTCCAGGAAGAAGGCATCGATATCGAGCTCGTTGAACATGATCTCGGCCACCGGCTCGTACCCGCCTTCGGCCGCCCAGCTCGACCGGAAGTTGCCGCGGCACAAGTGCACGGCCTTGATCATGTCGGCCGGCGCGCTGGCGAAGCTCTCGTTGATCAGCCGGGCATACTGGCGCGGCGTGTCGTTGGGATCGATGCCCCGCGCGGCGGCGTCGGCCCGATGGGTGTCGTCGCACAGATAGGCAAGGTTGGTGTCGTCCATCTGGATATAGCGGCAGCCAGCGTCGGCCAGGCTGCTCACTTCGGCGCGATAGGCGGCGGCGACATCGGCGTAGAATTCGTCCATCGTCGGATAGACGTCCTCGGGGATGCCTGCCCGGCCGGCGCGGAAGTGCAGCATGGTCGGGCTGGGGATGGAGACCTTGGGCATGCGGCTGGTCCGGCTCCTGAGGAACTCGAAGTCCGCTTTCTGGATCGGCTTCACGTGGCCGATCTTGCCGGTGACGACCATCTTCGGCGGGGCGAAGTGTACATCCTTGCCGGCGTCGTTCTTGAACGCCTTGGAAATCCCGCCCTGTTCCTCCACCCCGTCAAGCTGGAGGAGGAAGTCGGTATGGAAGAAATAGCGGCGGAATTCCCCGTCGGTGATCGCCTGGAGGCCCAGGCTTTCTTCCCATTGCACCAGCTCGGAGATCGCCTTGTCCTCGATCGCGCGCAGCTCGGCATAGTCGATGTTGCCCGCGGCCCTGTGCTCACGCGCTTCGATCACGCTGCGCGGACGGAGGAACGAGCCGACATGGTCGGCGCGGGACGGCAGTTTGGTAGGCATGAAAGTGTCCTGTCTGGCAAAGATGTTTCTTTGAGCCAGGGTCATAACGCGGGCTCGCGCTCGACTGACCAGCCCTGAATACGCCCAAATGGTGCAGCGCCGCAACGGGCAAAATGGCCCTGCCGCGCCGGTGGCGTGCTTGACCGGGCCGGTGTCCCAATCGTAGGCATCACGGCTGAAGCGCCGGCAACAGGGCGCCGGGGAGGGTGCGAGGACCATGAAGCTTTCGACGTGGATCGTCGCGGTATGCGCCGCGCTGGCTCTGGTGGGGTGCAAGCAGGGGGGCAGCGGGCCGTCCGCCGCACCGACTTCGGGTGTCACCGATGCCCTTATCGCCGCCGCCGATGGCAACGAATGGCTGACCTATGGGCGCGATTATGGCGAACAGCGCTTCAGCCCGCTGACCCAGATCACCGATGCCAATGTAAAAGACCTCGGCCTCGCCTGGTTCGCCGATCTCGACACCGCGCGGGGCCAGGAAGCGACGCCGTTGATGCACGACGGCGTGCTCTACGTCTCCACGGCGTGGAGCATGGTCAAGGCGTTCGACGCGCGCACCGGCCAGCTCAAGTGGTCCTACGATCCCAAGGTTCCTCGCGAAACGCTGGTCAAGGCCTGCTGCGATGCCGTCAATCGCGGCGTCGCGCTCTATGGCGACAAGGTCTATGTCGCCACGCTCGACGGCCGCCTGGTCGCTTTGGACCAGAAGACCGGAAACGAAGTCTGGTCGAAAGTCGTCGTGCCCGATCAGGAAAACTACACGATCACCGGCGCCCCGCGCGCGGCCAAGGGCAAGATCCTGATCGGCTCCGGCGGGGCGGAATACCGCGCGCGCGGCTTTATTGCCGCGTTCGACTGGCAGACCGGTGAAGAGGCCTGGCGTTTCTGGACGGTGCCGGGCGATCCGGCGAAGGGGTTCGAGAACCCGGCGATGGAACGCGCCGCGCAGACCTGGGGCGGCGAATGGTGGAAGCTGGGCGGCGGCGGCACCGTGTGGGATTCGATCACCTATGATCCGGCCACCAATCTGGTGTTCTTCGGCACCGGCAATGCCGAACCGTGGAACCCCGCCGCGAACGGCCGCGCCGCCGCCAAGCAGGCGGAATTCGGCGACAACCTCTACACCTCGTCGATCGTTGCGGTGAACGCCGATACCGGCGAATATGCCTGGCATTTCCAGGAGACGCCCGAAGACCGCTGGGATTACGATTCCGATGCCCAGATCACCGTCGCCGACCTGACGATCGACGGGGAGCAGAAGCACGTCGTGCTCCACGCGCCCAAGAACGGCTATTTCTACGTACTCGACGCGAAGAGCGGAAAGTTCCTCAGCGGCACCCCGTGGACGGACATCAACTGGTCCACCGGCATCGATCCGGTGACCGGGCGGCCCAGCATCAACCCCGAGGCGCGCTATGAAGTGACCGGCAAGCTGTGGGTCTCCCTCCCCGGCGCGGGTGGGGCGCATAGCTGGCAGCCGATGAGCTTCAGCCGGCAAACCGGCCTCATGTATATTCCGGCCAACCTGGCCGGCTTCCCCTACATGGCCGCGCGGGACTGGGAGGAGAGCGAGATCGGCTTCCAGACCGGCCTCGACAGCGCGGCGACGGCGATGCCGGCCGATGCGGCGTTCCGGCAGCAGAACCTCGATGCCACCACCGGCGCGCTGGTCGCGTGGGACCCGGTCGCGCGCAAGGACGCCTGGCGCCACACCTATCTCGGCCCGTGGAACGGCGGCACGCTAGCGACTGCCGGCAACCTGGTGTTCCAAGGCAGCGCCACGGAGGAATTCGCCGCGTTCAACGCGCGGACCGGGGCCCCGCTGTGGACCTTCCCCACGCAATCGGGGGTGATCGCCGCGCCGATGACCTATGCCATCGATGGCGAGCAATATGTCGCCGTGCTCGCCGGCTGGGGCGGGGTATGGGACGTGGCGCCCGGCGTGCTCAGTGCCAAGTCCGGCCGGCCGCGCAACATCAGCCGGCTGCTGGTGTTCAAGCTCGGCGGCACCGCCACGCTGCCGCCTGCCCCCGCGCTGAGCAAGCGCGTGCTGGATCCGCCGGCGGTGACGGGTACGCCCGAACAGATCGCCCGTGGCGCGGATCTGTTCGGCCGCTACTGCTCGGTGTGCCATGGCGATGCGGCGGTGGCCGGCGCGCTCAATCCCGACTTGCGCTATTCTGGCGCGCTCAACGATGCCAATGCGATCAAGGCCATCGTGGTCGACGGGGCCTTGCAGCATAACGGCATGGTCTCGTTCAAAGTGGCGCTGACGCCGGCTGACGCGGAGGCGATCCGCCAATACGTCATCAAGCGCGCCAACGAGGACAAGGCGCTGGAGGGGCGATCCGGCGCATAGCCATGCGATAGCGCTTGCGCCGATTGTAACAGGCGATAGCAAAGACGGCGAATGGCGCGCGAGCAGGCGATTTGCTAGGCTCGCGCGCGAGGATTCGTTTCGGGAAAGGACTGGTCATGAACGAAGTCACCACCATCAATCGCACCCAGCCGGAGTATTCGGCCGCGGTGAAGAAAGCCCTGGCGCGCAAGCCGCAGCTCTACATCAACGGCGAATGGGTCGACAGCTCCGGCAGCGCCACGATCGATGTCGAGGATCCGTCGACCGGCAAGGTGATCTCCCGCTTCGTGGAAGCGACCGACAAGGATATCGACCGCGCCGTGGCCGCCGCGCGCACGGCCTTCGACGATCGTCGCTGGCGCGACCTGCCGCCGATCACGCGGGAGAAGATCATCCACCGGATCGCCGACCTGATCGAAGCGAATGCCGAAGAGCTGGCCGAGCTTGAAGCGATCGACGTGGGCAAGCCCAAGGGCATGGCCAGTGCGGTAGACGTGCCCGGCGCCGCCGCGCATTTCCGCTACATGGCGGGCTGGGCCGGCAAGATCGGCGGGGAGACCCAGGCACCCTATTCGATGCCGGGCGGAATGATGTTCGCCTATACCCTGAAAGAGCCGGTGGGCGTCTGCGCGCAGATCGTGCCGTGGAACTTCCCGCTGCTGATGGCCTGCCTGAAGATCGCCCCGGCGCTGGCCGCCGGCTGCACCACCGTGCTCAAGCCGGCCGAGCAGACCAGCCTCACCGCGCTGCGCCTGGCCGATCTGATCGCCGAGGCGGGCGTGCCCGCCGGCGTGGTCAACATCGTCACCGGCTATGGCCACACCGCCGGTGACCGCATGGTCAAGCACCCCGATGTGAACAAGGTGGCCTTCACCGGATCGACCGAGATCGGCAAGCTGATCAACCGCAACGCCACCGATACGCTCAAGCACGTCACGCTCGAACTCGGCGGCAAGAGCCCGGTGGTGGTCATGCCCGATGTCGACGTGGCCGAAACCGCACCCGGCGTGGCCGGCGCGATCTTCTTCAATTCGGGCCAGGTCTGCGTGGCCGGCAGCCGCCTCTATGCGCATAAGAGCGTGTTCGACAAAGTCGTCGAAGGCATGGCCCAGACCGCCGATTTCTGGGCCCCGCGCCCGTCGCTCGATCCCGCCGCGCACATGGGCCCGCTGGTCAGCAAGGAACAGCATGAACGCGTGCTCGGCTATATCGAAGCGGGCAAGCGCGATGGCGCCAGCGTGCTGATGGGCGGCGACGTGCCCACCAACGATGGCGGTTACTACGTCAACCCGACGATCCTGACCGACGTGAACCCGCAGATGAGCGTGGTGCGCGAGGAGATTTTCGGCCCGGTGGTCGTGGCCCAGCGCTTCGAGGACCTCGACGAGGTGGTGAAGGAAGCCAATGACACGCAATACGGCCTCGCCGCCGGTGTGTGGACCAAGGACGTCAGCGCCGCCCACCGCATCGCCAGCAAGCTCCAGGCGGGCACCGTATGGGTCAACTGCCATGCGATGATCGATCCGGCGCTGCCTTTCGGCGGCTACAAGGAAAGCGGCATCGGGCACGAGCAGGGCCGGCTCGGTCTGGAAGCCTACCTCGAGACCAAGTCGGTGCTGATGAAGCTGTGACGGCCTGGCGATGCTGACTCCCTACGTCCGCAACGCGTGGTACGTTGCGGGTTGGAGCCACGAGCTGGAGACGGGGAAGCCTTTCCCCGTCTCCATCCTCGACGAGCCGATTGCCATCTACCGGGCCGAAAGCGGCCGCCTGGTGGCTTTGGAAGACCGCTGCGTTCATCGCCTGGCGCCGCTTTCCCTCGGGCGCTGCGAAGGCGATCGCTTGCGGTGCATGTATCACGGCCTGCTTTACGATCCTGACGGCGCGGTGACTGAGATTCCCGGGCAGGACCCGGTGCCGAAGACCGCGCGCGTGAAAAGCTATGCAGTGGCAGACCGGCACGATTGGATCTGGGTCTGGATGGGCGATCCAGCGCAGGCCGATGACGCGCTTATCCCCCCGGCCGTGGGCCTGAGCGATCCCGATTACATCCTCGGCCACGGTCAGCTCGATTATGCGGCCGAGGCGCGGCTGATCAACGACAACCTGCTCGATTTCAGCCACTTGTCCTATGTCCACGCCAACAGCTTCGGCGCCGGGCCGGAGTTTGCGGAGAGCCTGCCGAAGCTCCAGCCTCTCGAGCGCGGCGTGCGCTATTCACGGTGGATGGTCGACACCCTTGGCCAGTCGTCACGCAAGTCGCCGGTGCCGATCGACAGCTACATGACCTACGACTTCCTGATTCCGGGCGTGCTGCTGATGTGGAGCGGAAACTATCCGCAGGGAACCGCCCGCAAGCTCGATTTCGCGGCTCCGGCCCTGGAGGACGCGCAGGCCGGCGTGACCTTCACCAGCCAGGCGGTGACGCCGACCGGACCCAAGACCTCGCGCTATTTCTTCAACTGGGGCCCGCGGCGCGGCCACGGTGACGAGGCCTTGCGCGATAGTCTGATGACTCTCGCCGGAGTGGCTTTCGGCGAGGACAAGGTGATGATCGAAGCCCAGCAGAAGGTCATCGATCGCACTCCCGATCCACGCGTGATGCCGACGGCGCACGATAAGGGCGTGACATTGTTCAACCGGCTCGTAGAGCGCCTGGCGAAGCAGAACGGCGCCCAGCGCCCCACGGAGACAACCGCTTGCCGATAGACCTTTCCAAGATCCGCGCGATCGACGTCCACGTTCACGCCGAAGTGTCCTGCCACGATCCGGAAGACCCGGTGATGGGCCAGTTCTTCGATGCCGCCAGCGCCTATTTCAAGGCCCCGCGCGAGCGGCCGAAGATGCCCGAGATCATCCAGCTTTACCGTGAAAGCGGCATTGCCCTGGTGCTGTTCACCGTGGATGCCGAAAGCGCGATGGGGGCCAAGCGCGTCTCCAACTACGAAGTGGCGGAGCAGGCGGCGAAGAATGACGATATCTGCATCGCCTTTGCCAGCATCGATCCGCACAAGGGCAAGTACGGCGCCCGCGAGGCGCGCGATCTGGTGGAGAACTATGGGGTCAAGGGCTTCAAGTTCCACGGCATCGCGCAGAACGCCCACCCGGCGGATCGCATGGCCTATCCGATCTACGAAGTGATCGCCGAATACGGCTTGCCCGCCATCTTCCACACCGGCCATTCGGGCATGGGCACCGGGATGCGCGGCGGCGGCGGGATGCGCCTCAAATATGGGGAGCCGATGCTGATCGATGACGTGGCGGTCGATTTCCCCGACATGAAGATCATCCTCGCCCACCCCAGCTGGCCCTGGGTGGACCAGAGCCTTTCGATGGCCCTGCACAAGGACAACGTGTTCATCGACCTGTCAGGCTGGAGCCCGAAATACTTCCCCAAGCAGGTGATCCAGTACGCCAATACCCAGCTCAAGCATAAGATGCTGTTCGGCAGCGATTTCCCGCTGATCCAACCGGACAAGTGGATCAAGACGGCGCAGGAGGTGGGTTTCCGGGAAGAGGTCATGCCGCTGATCCTCAAGGACAACGCGGCGCGGGTCCTGGGGCTGGCGTGAAGGCTCCGCCGCTCGCCCTCATCTTTTCGTCATTCCCGCGTTCGCGCGGATGACGCGATAACGGGAATGGCCGATCCATCCGACATCCGCGCCTGGCAGCGACTGTCGGAACGCGTAACGACTTCCGGAAGGCTGGAGGGGCATGACCCCGCGCGACTGGCGGCGATCGGCGTGCGTCATGTAATCAATCTCGCGCTCGCCGACCATCCGGACGCACTGCCCAACGCGGAGGAGGCGTTCGCGGCACGGGGAATGGCTTACACGCATATCCCGGTGCCATTCGATGCGCCCAAGGAAGAGCATTATCGCGCTTTTGTCGAAGCGCTCGAAGCAACCGATGGGCCGGTGCACGTTCATTGCATCGCCAACTGGCGCGTTTCCGCATTCTTTTACCGCTATCACCGCGATACTTGCGGGATGGCGGAGCCTGAGGCACGGGCGTTGATGGAGCGGCAATGGTCGCCCGAGGCGCATGACCACCCGGCCGCATCGGTCTGGGCGGCGTTTATACGGGAGAGAGAGGGCTGATGGATTTCGGCGGGCAGCACATCGTCGTCACCGGCGCATCGAGCGGGATCGGGCTCGTCACTGCGGAATTGCTGGCCCGGCGCGGGGCGCGGGTTTCGCTGATCGCCCGGCGCAAGGACAAGCTGGATGAAGCGGTCGCCGCCATCGGCGGCAATGCGGCGGGCTTCGCGGCGGACGTGGGCGAAAAGGATCAGCTCGACAGTGCGCTGGACGCGGCGGCGGCGCATTTCGGCCCGGTGCAGGGCCTGTTCGCCAACGCCGGCCTTACCGGCGGCTTCACCCCGGCCGTGGCGTTCGACCCGGAGGTGTTCGAGCAGACCGTGCGGGTCAATCTGACAGCCGTGTTCTGGGCGATCCAGAAAGTCCTGCCGCCGATGATCGAGGCGAAGAAGGGCGCGATCCTGGTCACCGGCTCCATGGGTTCCAAGCGCGGCATGGCGATGAACCCGGCTTATGTCGCCAGCAAGCACGGTGTGCTTGGCCTCACCCGCGCGATCGCGGTTGAAATGGCCCCGCACGGCATCCGCGCCAATTGCGTGATCCCCGGCTTCATCCGTACCGAAGCGCTCGACCGCATCCCCCCCGAACAGCAAGGCAAGATCGAAGCCCGCGTGCCGCAGCGCCGCATGGGATCGCCCGAGGAACTGGCGGAAGTCGCCGCGTTCCTGCTCAGCGATGCCGCCAGCCATGTCACCGGGCAGGATTGGGCGGTGGATGGCGGCGTGCTGGAGAGTATCGAGGTCTGACAAGGGGCACCGATCATGAAGGGGAAAATCCTGCTGGTTTCCGCGCTGGCGCTGACTGCCTGCGGTGGCACCGCCGGGTCGCAGCGTGACAGCGAAAACACCGAAGTCGGCGCCGCCCAGTGCTGATGGCTGGCGGCGGCGAACCGGCATGGACAGGGTAAAACGGGAAAGGTTGTGAACCGGCCATGCTGAAATACTACCACGCCGAACCGCTGGCGAACTCGCTCAAGTCGATGGTGCCGCTCAAGGAGAAGGGGCTGTCCTACGAGAGCGTCTATGTCGATCTGCACAAGTTCGAACAGCATTCGGACTGGTTCGTGGCGATCAACCCGGAAGGGCAGGTGCCGGTGCTGGATCATGACGGCACGATCGTGACGCACACCACCGTCATCAACGAATACCTCGAAGACGTCTTCCCCGATGCGCAGCCGGACAGCGGCCCGCTGCGCCCGCGCGATGCCGCCGGCGCGGCGCGGATGCGATACTGGAACAAGTTCGTCGACGAGCACGTGATGAACCACGTGTCGATGCACGGCTGGCACAGGCTGGTGGGCGTGATTGCGCGCAATATCGACGAAGGCACGTTCGAGGATCTGCTGAGCCACATCCCGCTGCCCGACCAGCGCAAAAAATGGGCCACGGCGCGCTCGGGCTTTTCCGAAGCGGACCTTGCCAATGCCAGCGAGAAGATCGATTACGCGCTGGCGAAAGTGGAGCGGCAACTGGGCGAGACGGCCTGGCTGGCGGGCGATACCTATACTCTGGCCGACATCAACTTCTATGCGCACTGCGGCGCCATGGTGGAACGCATGTTCCCCGAGAAAGAAGTCGCCGCCCGCTATCCGCGCCTTGTCGACTGGCGCGAGCGTGTAACCGCGCGGCCGGCGGTGGCCGAGGCGTTGAAAAGCGAGGACCGCACCCAGCCGGGCCTCAGGACATGGAGTGGGGATCGCTGATTCCCAAGGGAGACTAAACGATGCGCGCATGGATGCTGCCGGCGGGAAGCGACGGGTTCGACAAGCTCTACATGGAAGAGCGGCCCGATCCGGTGCCCGGCCCGGGCGAAGTGCTGATCCGGATGGCCGCCTGGTCGATCAACTATCGCGATTTCGCAGTGGCGGCGGGCAAGTATTTCGGCGGCGCGCTCAAGGCGCCGGCGATCCCGCTGTCGGACGGCGCGGGGGAGGTCGTCGCGGTCGGTGCCGGCGTGACACGGTTCAAGCAAGGCGACCGGGTGCAATCCTCGTTCTTCACCCATTGGGAAGAAGGGCCGCCGCGGATGAGCCCCGCCCTGGGCGATGGCACGGCGCCCGGCGTGCTCGCAGAACTGGTCGTCCTGCCCGAATCCGGCGTGGTGCCCATGGCCCGAAGCCTCGATTACGCGCAGGCCGCCTGCCTGCCCTGCGCCGGGGTCACCGCCTGGAATGCGCTCTATGAAGGGCCGCGCGCGCTCGTTCCGGGCAACCGGGTGCTGGTGCTCGGCAGCGGCGGCGTGTCGATGCTGGCGCTGCAACTGGCCCGGGCCGGCGGATGCGAGGTGATCGCCACCTCTTCCAGCGACGAGAAGCTGGCGCGTATCCGCGAGTTCGGCGCGGCGCACACGGTCAACTACAAGGCCGTGCCCGAATGGGGCTCGTTCGTCGGCCGCGAGCTGGGCGGGGTGGACAAGGTGGTCGAAGTGGGCGGCGCGGGCACCGCGGAACAATCGATGGCCGCGCTGCGCACGCAGGGCGAGGTGGCCTTCATCGGTGTGCTGTCGCCCGAAGGCGGGCCGAACCCGCGCGCGCTGATGATGACCGGCGGCAGCCTGCGGGGCATCTTCGTCGGCTCTGCCGCGATGGCGCGGCGGCTCAACGCGGCGATCGACGCCAATTGCATAGAGCCGCTGATCGGCGCGCGCTTCGGGTTCGATCAGGCGAAGGAAGCTTATGCGCACGCCTGGGGGCCGGATAGCTTCGCCAAGACGGTGATCGAGCTGGCCTGAGGAGGCTGCCATGTGGGAAGTCCGTGTCACGCCCGCCGGGGATTTCGACAATCACGCGCGCGATTACGCGCACATTACGGTGGAGCCGCTGTCGGGCGCGATGGGCGCCGAAGTGGTCGGGGTGCGCCTGCCTGACTTGTCGGATGAAGCGTTCGAGGAGCTGAAGCAGGCGCTCTATCGCCACAAGATGCTCTACCTGCGCGATCAGCACCTCACCCATGCCGAGCATGAGGCTTTCGCTGCCCGGCTCGGCCCTTTCGCGGTGGATGCCTATACGCAAGGCGTGCCCGGCCACCGCGAGGTACACCCGATCATCAAGGAGGCCAGCACCAAGGCCGCCAGCCTGTTCGGCGGCGGCTGGCACACCGACAGCCCGTTCCTGGAAGAGCCGCCGGCGATCACCACCCTGCGCGCGGTCGAGGTTCCGCCTTTCGGCGGTGATACGAGTTGGGCCAACTGCGCGCTCGCCTTCCGCCATCTCAGCAAGACCTACCAGGACATGCTGCGCCCCCTGCGCGTGTGGATGAGCGCGGCGAACAATTACCGCACCCAGGAAAAGCTGCTGGGCAAGGCGATCCCCTTCGCCAGCCAGGAGGAATACGACCAGGGGATGCGCGGCACCTTCCACCCGCTGGTCCGCACCCATCCCGAAACCGGTGAGGAATCGCTCTATATCTGCGACACCTATGCGTCCGGCTTCGAAGGCATGTCCACGTTCGAGGCCAAGCCGATCATCGATTTCCTCGTCGCCCACTGCACCCAGGCCGCCTTCACCTGCCGGTTGCGCTGGGAAGCCGGCATGGTGGCGATGTGGGACAACCGTACGGCGATGCACCTCGGCCCGAACGACTACGACGGCTACCGGCGCGAGATGTACCGGACGACCACGGCGGGGACGAAGCCGGTTTGAAGGCCGCCATCTCGCTGTTTGAAAGGCAGGCATCCAATGGGCGAGTTTGCGACGGTGCTTTACGTCCTGGCAATGGTGGCCGTTATGGTCGGGATGGACTTTGCGCTTTTCCAGCACCGGTTCCGGGCTCGCCTGATTGCCAATGTCTGCATCGTGCTGGTGTTCGGGCTGGTCTACGTCGTATTTCTCAGGCGCCTGTAAATCATCTGCGCCGCAAGGGCCGATGTCTGATGCTCAGCCTCAATCCGCGAAAAAGTTCAGTTCCAGCAGCACGTTGTTGGGATCGGGCGTGAAGATCTGGCGCAGGTTGATCGCGCTGACCAGGTTCTCCTGGTATTCGGCGCCCATGGCGTCCAGCCGGCCTTTCACCTCGTCATAGCCGACGCACTTCAGGGCCACGTGATGCAGCGCGCCGGTGAGGGAGCCGGGCTCCACCTCGCGGTCATAGGTGCGGTAGCAATCGAGCGAATTGATGTGGATGATCGCCCGGTTTTCAGCGTCGAACATCCAGGTCGCGGTCTGGGGCGTCAGCGGCGGGGGCGCGTCCTTGCGCACGAGGCCGAGCAGCTTGCCGTAGAACTCCGCCGTCTCGTCCAGCCGGTCGGTGATGATGTTGACGTGATCGAGCGCTTCGACGTTCATGCCGTGCCGTCCTATCTCTCTGCCTCTCGCTTTGGGCCTTGCACACCTAGCGCAATATTGTATGCGACGCATACTAATTTCGCGTATGTGATTCCTTCACGAATGAGAGGAACTTCGATGGCCCAGAACCTTGAGCAGATTCTGCAGAATACCCCGAACATTGTCGAAAAGCTGCGGAATTCGCAGATCGGCGCCTATGTCTACCCGGTCGTCGCGCCGGAGTTTTCCAACTGGCGTTCCGAGCAGTGGGCCTGGCAGCACTCCGCCGTGCTGTTCGACCAGTCGCACCACATGTTCGATCTCTACATCAAGGGTCCGGACGCGCTGAAGCTCCTCAGCGACACCATGATCAACTCGCCGAAGGGCTGGGAAGTCAACAAGGCGAAGCAGTACGTGCCGACCACGCCTTATGGCCACGTGATCGGTGACGGCATCATCTTCTACCTCGCCGAGGAAGAGTTCGTTTACGTCGGCCGCGCGCCGGCCGCCAACTGGCTGATGTTCCAGGCCGAGAAGGGCAAGTACAACGTCGAGATCATCAACGATCCGCGTTCGCCCAGCCGCCCGATGGGCAAGCCGGTGAACCGCATCTCCTGGCGCTTCCAGATCCAGGGCCCGCGCGCGTGGGACGTGATCGAGAAGCTGAACGGCGCGCCGCTCGACAAGCTCAAGTTCTTCAACATGAGCACGATGAAGATCGGCAACAAGACCGTGCGCACCCTGCGCCACGGCATGGCCGGTTCGCCGGGCCTCGAAATCTGGGGCCCCTATGACGAGCAGGATTACATCCGCGACGAGATCCTCAAGGCGGGTGAAGAGTTCGGCCTGATCGCGGTCGGTTCGCGCGCCTATCCGTCGAACACGCTGGAATCCGGCTGGATCCCGAGCCCGCTGCCTCCGATCTACACCGGCGACGAGCTGAAGGATTACCGCGAGTGGCTCGGTGCCGACAGCTACGAAGCCACCGGCGCGATCGGCGGTTCGTTCGTCGGCCAGAAGATCGAGGATTACTACCTCAACCCGTGGGAACTGGGTTACGGCCCGTTCGTGAAGTTCGACCATGACTTCATCGGCGCCGATGCGCTGAAGAAGGTCGATCCGGCCGAGCAGCGCAAGAAGGTCACGCTCGAGTGGAATGCCGACGACATGAAGAAGATCGTCGGTTCGCTGTTCGACCCCGAGGGTGAGCAGTACAAGTTCTTCGATCTGCCGCTCGCGAACTACGCCAACAGCAACTACGACTCGGTCGTGGACGCTGACGGCAACGTCGTCGGCCTGTCGCTGTTCACCGGCTACTCGTACAACGAGAAGAAGGCGCTCAGCCTCGCCACCGTCGATCACGAGATCCCGCTCGGCACCGAGCTCCACGTCCTGTGGGGTGAAGAGCCGAACACGAAGAAGACCACTGTCGAGCCGCACAAGCAGCTCAAGGTGCGCGCGATCGCTTCGCCGGTGCCGTACAGCCAGATGTCGCGTGAAACCTACGCGCAGGGCTGGCGCACGTCGCGCAAGTGATTGGGCGCAGGTGATCGGGAATGACCGGGCGTAAAGCCCGGTCCCGTTCTCCAGACGGGGCCTCGCTCCCCCCATTTTGAGGCCTCGGATATGGATGGCCCATGGACCCAGCCGGGTTCATGGGCCATTTCCTTTGGAGGATCGCGGATAACGGGAGAGGGCGATGGCGAATTACGTGCTGGTCCATGGGGCCTGGGGCGGCGGGCAGGGCTACGATCGAACGGCGGAGGATTTGCGCGCCGCCGGGCATGACGTGCTCGTCGCCCGGCTCAGGGGGCTCGGCAGCCGTTCGGACGAATTGCATCCGGGCATCACCCTCACCGATCATATCGACGATGTCTGCGATCAGGTGGCGCAGGCCGGGATCGACCGCTTCATCCTCGCCGGCCATTCCTATGGCGGCATGGTCGTCACCGGGGTGGCCGCCCGGCTCGGCGCCCGGATCGATGCGATCGCCTATATCGACGCTTTCGTTCCCGGCGATGGCCAGTCGCTGTGGGATATCACCGGCGCTTTCGAGCATGCCTGGTATATCGACAGCCAGAAGTTCACCCCCGGCCTCGTCGCGCCGATCGGTTCGGTCGACTTCGAGCCCGTACCTGGGATGGTCGGCCGCCATCCGCTGCTGACGCTGACCGAGGCGGTGCGCTACACCGGCGAGGAAGCGAAAATTCCGCGCCGCACCTATATCTTCGCCAATGACTGGCAGCCGACGCCGTTCGCCCGCTTCCACGATCAGCTGCGCGGCGATCCGGCGTGGGAATGCCACGAAAGCAAGGCCAGCCACTTCGTCATGGCCGATCAGCCGGAACAGCTGCTGGCAATCCTGCTCGGCCTCGCCGCATGATCCGCCGCGCGCTGGCGTTGGCCGCCGCCGCCGCATCCTTCGCTCCATCGGCGGCGCTGGCCCAGCAACCGCCTGCCGACCTGACCACGATGCCGCCCGTGCCGGCCGATTATGCGCCGGGACGGACCGAATGGGGCGACCCCGATTTGCGGGCGACCTACACGCTCGACATGATCAACACCGGGCGCATTTCCTTTGCGCGGCCTGATGCGTTCGGCGATCGCTTCTGGCTGACCGACGCGGAATTCGCCCAGCGCCTGGAAGCGGCGCGGCGGTCCGATGCCGCCTATTCCGAGGAAAGCTCGCGCGGAACCAGCGGCCTAGAAGCGTGGATGCGGGCGGAGCCCTTCGCCCGGCGCACCTCGATGCTGGTCAGCCCGGCCGATGGGAAGCTGCCCGCCCTGCGGCCCGAGGCGGAGGAACTGCGCAAGGCCGGCCGGTCGAGCTGGGTCACCGAGGGCCGCACTTATGACTGGATCGACGATTTCGACACCTGGGACCGCTGCATCACGCGCGGCTTTCCCGCCTCGATGCTGCCGTTCCGCTACAACAACGGCATCCGCCTGTTCCAGGCGCCCGGCTATGTCGTGGTGCATTTCGAGATGCTGGGCGATCGGATCATCCCGCTTACCCGCGCCGATCACTGGCCGGCCGCGCTCGAATCCTGGATGGGCAGCAGTCTCGGCCACTGGGAAGGCAATACCCTGGTGGTCGAAACCACCAATATAAAGACCGGCGACGGCACCACGCGCGATGTCTATCGCCGCGCCGCCTCGCCGCTCAACGTCGCCACCGGCGTGCAGTCCAACAACGCCATCCCGGTCAGCGACCAGGCCCGCGTGCTCGAACGGTTCACCCGCACGGGGCCGGGCGCGCTGGTCTATGAGCTGACGTATTCGGACCCGGCGGTATTCACCGCCCCGTGGACCGCGCGGATCACCTGGACGCGCGACGACGATTACCAGTTCTTCGAATACGCCTGCCACGAAGGCAACGTATCCATCCGCAACCACATCAACGCCTCCCGTGCCGAGCGGCGGGAGGCGGCGGCGGGCAGTGGCGGGCGCCCGTGAAGCACAGCGCCGGCGTGCTGCTCCATCGCCGCACGCCGGCCTTGGAAGTGCTGCTGGTGCATCCCGGCGGGCCCTACTGGCAGCGCAAGGATCGCGGCGCCTGGCAGATTCCCAAGGGTGAGATCGAGCCCGGTGAGGACCCGGAAACGGCCGCCCGGCGCGAAACCGAAGAGGAGCTTGGCGTGGCCCTCGCCGGCGCACTGCGGCCCCTGGGCGATGTGCGCCAGGCCGGCGGCAAGTGGGTGACGGCGTTCACGCTTGAACAGGACCTCGATCCCGCCGCGATCCGCAGCAATATGTTCGAGATCGAATGGCCGCCGCGCAGCGGCACGCTGCAAAGCTTCCCCGAAGTATCCGCCGCGCGCTGGCTCGCTGTCGAGGAAGCCCGCCGGATCATGCTGCCAAGCCAATGCCCTTTCCTCTACCGTCTGGTCGCGCTTGTGGGCTGACGGCGCGGGCAAGCACCTTGCGCCCAGGCGTCCGCTCGCCTAGAGAGCGCGCGTCATCTGGGGAGTAGCCCGCCGTCCGCCTGGACGGTTCCCCGCGTCAACATGCTTGGCCGAGAGGCCATGGCGCGGGGAGGACGGATCGTTCCGTCCCGGCGAGACCAATGGCATCGCGCGACCGCCTGCCGGGCGGAGTGGCGCGGTGGCATTGCGTTCTCGTTCCGCCCGGCGCCGGAAACCCGATGGAAGCCTTTCTCACCTCCGCCCTGCTCGTCGCCGTCGCCGAGATCGGGGACAAGACCATGCTGCTGGCGATCGTGCTCGCCACGCGCTTTCGCAAGCCGCTGCCGATCGTGCTGGGCATCCTTTTCGCGACGCTGGCCAATCATGCGCTGGCGGCGTTCGCCGGAAAGTTCGTGGCCGATCTCGTGCAGGGCACGTGGTTCAACGTGGCCGTGGCGCTGTCGTTCATCGCCATGGGCCTGTGGACCCTGATTCCCGACAAGCTCGACGAAGACGAACGCCCTCGAAGCCATGGCGGTGCCTTCCTGACCACGCTGGTGGCGTTCTTCCTGGTGGAGATCGGCGACAAGACACAGATCGCCACTCTCGCGCTAGGCGCGCGGTTCGAGAACGTCGCTCTGGTGACGGCCGGCACCACGCTGGGCATGATGATCGCCAACGTGCCGGCGGTCCTGCTCGGCCATCAGCTGGTGAAGCGCATTTCGCTGACTACGGTGAACCGCATCGCCGCCGTGCTGTTCATGGGCGCCGGCCTGTGGATGCTGTGGGACGTGCTCGGCTGACGGCCTCAGTCCAGGCGTGAAAGGATGCGGATGAAATCGGGCCGGGCTCTATGGCCGTCGGCCAGCATCCTTTCGCGCAAGTCCTCCGGCAGATAGTCGAACAGCGCCGGACCGAAGCTCGGCCGTGCCTTCACCGCCGCGAACCAGCGTGCGAAATGGGTGCAATCCTCCCACATCGGCGAGAGACCGAGCATCTCCAGCCGGTTGGCATAAGGGGTGAGGCCGAGATCCGCGAGCGAATACGCCTCGCCCGCCAGCCACTCCCGCTCCGCCAGCGTCGCATTCATCGCGCGCACCATCCGCTGGAACGTGCCCAGGGCCTCGGCCACGTCGGGCGCGTCGAAGCCGTCGTGAATCCAGCGCCGCTTGCGCGCGCGCCAGGCCGGATGGGGATCGGCCGCGATATGCTCTTCCACCGCCTCCGGCCCGCGCGCCAGGATCGCGTGCCGGTGCGAGGTGACATAAGTGACCGGGCGCACCGCCGGGTGGATTTCCTCGTCCACCAGCTTGGTCCACAGCCGCATCCGCGCCTGGCCCAGCGGATCGAGCGGCCGCAGCGCGGGCCCGCCGAAGGCCTGATCGACATATTCGCAGATCACCGTGCTTTCGGTGAGGATCGCGCCGTTATGCACGAGCACCGGCACCGCGCCGCGCGGATTGATCGCCAGGAAGGCCGGATCGAACTGCTCGCCGGCCAGCAGGTCGATGTAATGCCCGGTCCATTCCACCCCCTTCTCGGCCAGCGCCAGCCGCACCTTGGCGGCGCAGACGGAAGAGCCATGGTGATAGAGTTCGAGCATTGCCGCCTGCGGCTAGCGCCAACCCACTTCGCGGGCAAACGCTTCCGCTTCGGCCTGCGGGCGGCGCAAGTCATCCGCCGCCATGCTTACGAGTTCATGGGCGAGGGTTTCTTTCATGCGCGTTTGCGCGATGTCAGCGCCGATTCAGCGCCGCTTCGCTTTCGGCCATGAGGCTGGCGATGATGTCGGCCACGGGCTCTTCCTTCGTCACCATGCCGACTGATTGCCCGGCCATCAGGCTGCCGTGCTCGATGTCGCCGTCGATCACCGCACGGCGCAGCGCGCCGGCCCAATAGCGTTCGATCTGGAGCTGCGCCTCGGCCATCTCTACGCTGCCCTGGTCGAGCAGGTTCGCGACTTCGCGCTGCTTGGTGTTGAACAGATCGCTGCCCTTGTTCTTCAGCGCGCGAACCGGGATCACCGGCAGGCGCGGATCGATCTGCACGCTGGCCACCGCATCGCGGGCGCCGGCGCGGAAGAACGCCTTCTTGAAATCGGGATGGGCGATGGATTCGGTCGCGCAGGCGAAGCGGGTGCCCAGTTGCACGCCGGCCGCGCCCATTTCCAGATAGCCGGCAATCGCTTCGCCCCGGCCGATCCCGCCGGCGACAAACACCAGATGCTCCTCGGCCAGCTCGGGCAGGATCTCCTGCGCCAGCACGCTGGTGGACACGGGGCCGATGTGCCCGCCGGCTTCCATCCCCTCGATCACCAGTGCGTCGCCGCCCGATCGCAGCAGCTTCTTGGCCAGCGCCAGCGTGGGGGCGAAGACGATCACTTTCGCGCCGAAGCCCTTGATCGCCTCCACGCTGCCCTTGGGCGGGATGCCGCCGGCCAGCACCACATGGCCGACGCCGTGCCGCCCGCAGACTTCGATCAGCTCGAAGAGCTGCGGGTGCATGGTGATCAGGTTCACGCCGAAGGGCTTTGTGGTGAGCGCCTTGGTGGCGGCGATTTCGGCATCGAGCAGATCCGGCGTCATCGCCCCGCAGGCGATCACGCCGAAGCCGCCGGCATTGCTGATCGCGGCCACCAGGTTGTGCTCGGAAACCCAGCTCATCGCTCCGCAGAGGATCGCATACTGGCTGCCGAAGAACTCGGCGCCCCGGTGCATCAGGGCCTCGGTCTTGGGATAGGCTGTCATGGCGGCTTTCAAGCGGAAACGGGCAAAAGTGCGCGCGCTTTAGGGGAGCGAGAGCGCAGCGGCAAGAAGGGGCGCGCGCAGCGGCGGGATGGCGGCGCGGCCCACCGCGTTCCGCCTTGACAGCGCCGGCGGTTTGGGATGAGCGTGGGCGGGCTGTTCAGCAAGGGGCACAGGAGATGCGGGGGGTTTTCATGATGGTTGCGGCGGGCGCCGCAGCATTGGCCGCCGTGCCGGTTTCGGCCGACGAATGGTCCGATCAGGTGCAGAGCCTGATAGAGGCCGCGGCGGAGACCTATCTCAAAAACGGCTATCACTATGGCGGCTATTCGCATGAAGGCTCGCTGAAGGATGGGGGGAGCGAACAGCTCACCATCCGCATCGGCGCCGGCATGGAAACCCAGCTCATCGGCGCCTGCGACACCGATTGCAGCGATTTCGACCTGACGCTCTACGATTCCTCGGGCAGGCAAGTGGCATCCGACCTCGAGCTGGACGATTTCCCGATCGTCTCGATCTCGCCGCGCAAGGATGGGGTCTATACGATCATGGTGCAGATGATCGATTGCGAAACCGATCCCTGCCGCTACGCGATCCAGCAATTCGTCAAATAGGCGCCGCCCCGGGGGTGGGTGTGTGTGCGATCGGCTGGCCGATCGCTGCTTTCGCGCGTTGGAGCGGCATGCCTTCGAGCGTGATCCGCCGCTTCGCCTACGATCCCTCTCGCCGTGCGCTCGACATCGAATTCGTCAGCGGACGGCGCTATCGCTACGCGGCCGTGCCCGCGCCGATCGTCGCCGCGTTTCGCAAGGCTGTTTCGAAAGGGCGCTTTTTCAACAGTCGGATCCGTGATCGCTTCGCTTTCGTCGAGCTGGAACCAGCGCCTGGCGATGGGGACGGTGCCTAGCCGGGCAGTATTTGCGCCGGGCGCTGGAACACCGCCGCGCCTGCGGCGTCATGCCAGCGAAGGAGCCTGCGATGCCTGTGGAAACCACCCATGCCGACCGCGAGCGCGAACTCGCGGCCCTGCTTGACCTGTTCGCCCGCCAGCCGGAGCGCGAATGGCCGGAGGAACGCCGCCGCGTGGCGGTGCTGCAACGGATGCTGGCGGCGGAGCAGGCGGCCGCCTGACTTCGCGCCCGGCGGGCGGTCGGCGCGCGCGATTACGGCCATTGCCAGCCCGGAGGACAGACCTTAAGGCGCGGCGCCATGGACGCGGCCCGTGACAAGCTGATGCTCGCCAAGGCGGAGACGCTGATCGAGGCGCTGCCTTATTTCCAGCGCTATGCCGGTTGCAGCTTCGTGGTGAAATACGGCGGCCACGCCATGGGCGATCCCGAAGCCGCGCGCGATTTCGCCGAAGACATTGTGCTGCTAAAGGCCGTGGGGATCAATCCGGTGGTGGTCCACGGCGGCGGCCCGCAGATCGGGGCCATGCTGAAGAAGCTGGGCGTCGAAAGCACGTTCGTGGACGGCCTGCGAGTGACCGACAAGGTGACCGCCGAAGTGGCCGAGATGGTCCTGTCGGGCGCGATCAACAAGGAACTGGTCGGCTGGATCGCGGGCGCGGGCGGCAAGGCCATCGGCATTTCCGGCAAGGACGGCGGGCTGATGGTGGCCAGCAAGGTCACGCGCACCACGCGCGATCCCGACAGCCAGATAGAGCAGGCGGTGGATCTCGGCTTTGTGGGGGAACCGCAGACGATCGACACTACCATCCTGGAAACCGCCAGCCGCGCGGGCATGATCCCGGTGGTGGCGCCGATCGCCGCCGGGGCCGATGGGCACACTTACAACATCAACGCCGATACGATGGCCGGGGCCATTGCCGGCGCGCTCGGCGCCAAGCGCCTGTTCCTGCTCACCGATGTCGCCGGCGTGCTCGACAAGGAAGGCCATCTGCTCACCGATCTCACCCCGGCGGACATCGCCCGCCTGAAGGCGGATGGCACGATCAGCGGCGGCATGATCCCCAAGCTGGAAACCTGCGTGAACGCGGTGGAAGCGGGTTGCGAGGCGGCGGTCGTGCTCGATGGCCGGGTGGGCCATGCCATGCTGCTGGAATTCTTCACCAGCCGCGGCGCCGGCACGCTGGTGCGCGCCGCCTGACAGGGGTGAGCGGCCGGCCGCTCGGCTGGACGCCTTCCAGCCACCGCCTGTCGATCACTCTCGCGCCCCGCCGCCCGGTTCACCTGACAGACAGGAATGTAGCACGAACGCGGATCAGCGCATCCGCGCCGGGCTGAGACGGATTTTCGATGTCGTTCATGGGGTTCTTGCCGCTTCGCGCGGCGGATTTGGCTATTGACCTGGGCACCGCCAACACGGTTGTCTATGTGCAGGGGCACGGCATCGTGCTGGCCGAACCCTCGGTCGTCACCATGGAAACCGTGAACGGCATCCGCAGCGTCCGCGCCGTGGGCGACGACGCCAAGCTGATGATGGGCAAGACGCCCGACAACGTCGAAACCATCCGCCCGCTGCGCTTCGGGGTCATCGCCGATCTCGAAATCGCCGAGCAGATGATCAAGCATTTCATGGCCAAGGCCAAGACTCAGGCCGGCATTCGACTGCGCGGCAGCCCGGAAGTCGTGATCTGCGTGCCTTCGGGTTCCACGGTGGTGGAACGGCGCGCGATCCGCGATGCCGCTTCCAACGCGGGCGCGCGCAAGGTCTCGCTGATCGACGAGCCGATGGCCGCGGCGATCGGCGCGGACCTGCCGGTCACCCGGCCGATCGGCTCCATGGTGGTGGATATCGGCGGCGGTTCGACCGAAGTCGGCGTGTTGTCGGTCGGCGGTTTGTCGGTGAGCCTTTCAGTGCGCATCGGCGGCGATCAGATGGACGATGCGATCGCCGCTTACGTGCGGCGTAACCACAACCTCGTCATCGGCGAAGCCACGGCCGAACGGGTCAAGTTCAATATCGGCGCCGCCATGCTCGCCGAAGGCACCGGGCGCGAGGCCAAAGTCCGCGGGCGCGACGTGGTGCGCGGCGTGCCGACCGAAAAGACCGTGAACGAGGCGGAAATCGTCGAGGCCTTGTCAGAGACGGTCAGCCAGATCGTCGAGGCGGTGCGCCGCGCGCTGGAGATCACCGCCCCCGAAATCGCCGCCGACATCATCGAAGGCGGCATCGTGCTGACCGGCGGCGGCTCGCTGCTGCCGGGGCTGGACACCGTGCTGATGCGGGAAACCGGCCTCCCGGTGGTCCGCGCCGACGATCCGCTCAATTGCGTCGCCCGCGGCGCCGGGCGCGCGCTGGACGAACTCGAATATCGCGGCGTGCTCTATCCGATTTAGGGGATGGCCGTCCTTGGCTGAAATATGCCGGCCTCAACACCTCTATTCGTCCTCAACGCCTATATTCGTCATTGCGAGCGTAGCGAAGCAATCCCGGGCGACAGTGCAATACGCTCTGGATTGCTTCGCTACGCTCGCAATGACGAGTTAGGGAAGGCGATGCGTATTATTCGCGCTATTCGCGCTCGCCGAACAGCGCCGTGCCCACGCGCACGTGGGTGGCGCCCAGCATGATCGCGGTTTCGAAGTCGCCGCTCATGCCCATGCTCCGCCCCTCAAGCCCATGATCGCGCGCCAGCTTGTCGAGCAGGGCGAAGAACGGGGCGGGCTCGATGCCCAGCGGGGGCACGCACATCAGGCCGGCAACGGGAAGCCGCGCCGCGCGCGCTTCGGCCAGCAGGGCCGGCAATTCGCTGATCGCGCAGCCGCCTTTCTGCTCTTCCGCGCCGATATTCACCTGCACGAAGCAGGGCACGCGGCGGCCCGCCTTGTCCATCGCCCTGGCCAGCGCCGAAACGAGGCTAGGCCGGTCGAGCGAATGGATCGCATCGAACAGCGCCACCGCTTCATCCGCCTTGTTCGATTGCAGCTGCCCGATCAGGTGCAGTTCCACCTGCGGATAGCGCTCGCGCAGCGCCGGCCACTTGGCCTGCGCTTCCTGCACCCGGTTCTCGCCGAACATGCGCTGCCCCGCCGCGATCAGCGGCGCGATGGCTTCGGCCGGGTGGGTCTTGCTCACCGCCACCAGAGTCACCTCGGCCCGCTCGCGCTCGGCGAGGCGGCACGCATGGGCGATCCGTTCCTCGATCGCCGCAAGCAGGGTGGCTGCGCTTTCCATCGCTGGCGCTATAGCGGGCCGATGCGCGCGCGCCAGACCTTGCCGAACCTGTGGCTGCTTTCCGACCGGCGCAACGATGGCGTGCTGGAACAAGCTCTCGCGCGCTTGCCGCGCGGCTCCGGCTTCGTCTTCCGCCACTATCATCTGGATGAGGCGGAAAGACGCGCGCGCTTTCGCCAGCTCGCCGCGATCGCGCGCCGGTTCGATCATTGCGTGATCCTTTCCAGCGATCGCTGGGACGATGCCGTCACCTGGGGAAGCGACGGCCTCTACGCCGCGCCGGCCACGCTCGCGGGCCTGCGTCCGCCCGGCCTGCTGTGGCTGGCCACCGCCCACGACGCCCGCGAAATCGCAGCGGCCCAGCGATCCGGCGCGGACGGCCTGTTCCTCTCCCCCGTGTTCCCCACCCGCTCGCATCCCGGCGCGAGGACCCTGGGCGTCGAAGGATTCCGGCGCCTGACCCTGGATAGCGACCTGCCGGTTATCGCGCTTGGCGGCATGAACGCCGACCGGGCCCGTGAACTCGACTGGCCCCGCTGGGCGGCGATCGACGGTCTTTCCTGAAGCGCGGAGAGGAATACCCCAATTCAACCTATCCCCTCCCAACTTTTCGTCATTCCCGCGAACGCGGGAACCCAGTCGGCTCTTATGGCGCAACATCGCCGTGGGTCCCCGCTTTCGCGGGGATGACGAAGAAGGGGGGCGATGCTCACCCAAAGACGAAAAGGGCGCAGCACCCGCAGCGAAGCCGCTTGCCCTTCCATTGCCTCACACCAAGACCCGAAGACAGCGCGCTACCTTGGCCGCTGGCACGACCTCGTCCGCGCCTCCGCGTCTCCGCGAGCGCCCAAAAGAACCGAGATTCTTGACGCCGAGTCCGCCGAAGAGGATGATGGCCCCCAAGCGGACGAAAAGGGAACAGGCATGGCTTCACGCGCGATAGCGAGGGCGCAAGGCGCCGATTGGCGCGCCGCGTTCCGGCGTTCGCTTACCCGCACGGCGCAGCTTGCGGGGGCCGGCGTGCTCGCCGTGGCGCTGGTGTTCCTGGCCTTGTCCCTGGTGTCCTACACCCAGACGGACGCTTCCTTCTCCACGGCTGCCGGCGATCAGGTGGGCAACTGGATGGGGCGTGCCGGGGCCTATGCGGCCGATGGCGCGCTGTTCCTGTTCGGGCTGGTTTCGGTGTTGTTCCTGCCGATGCTCTATGCCTTCGCGCGCAAGCTGTGGCGCGATGCGGAGCAGGAGGAGACGCCGCATGGTCGCCGCTGGTGGGCCACCGTCGCGCTGCTGCTGCTCGGCATGGCGCTGCTGTCGACCGCGCTGACGCTGGTGACCGCGGGCTGGGGCGCTCTGCCTGCCTCGCCCGGCGGCCTTGCCGGCCTGATCGGCGCCGGCGCGATCCGCGCGCTGGCCGAACGGCTGCCCGAAGCGGGCCGGTTCTGGGCCATCGCCGCTGGCTGGCTGGCCTGCCTCGCCGGCGGATCGTTCCTTGCCGGCCGGGTCTTCGCGTTCGACTGGGCGCGTCTGATGACAGTGCCGGCGATCCTGCGCCGCGCGCCGCGCACGGCGGAGTCCGACGCCTTCGCCCCGCGCAAGGATCGCCGCGTCCAGCGGCCGGAACCTGTCGCGGAGAGCGAGGCGCCCGCCCGCAAGCCGCCCGAGATCGCCGACCCGACCCAGCCGCCCCGCCCGGCCAGGCTCGCCGCCAAGCCGCGCCAGACGGACCTGTTCGATGCCTGCCAGCTCCCCAGCCTGGACCTGCTGGCCGATGCGCCCAAGGACACCGCCCCCAAGCTCGACAAGCTGGCCCTGGAACGCAACGCCCGCCTGCTGGAGAACGTGCTCGACGATTTCAACGTGAAGGGGGAAATCACCGCCGTGCGCACCGGCCCGGTGGTGACGATGTACGAGTTGGAGCCCGCGCCCGGCATCAAGGCCAGCCGGGTGATCGGCCTGGCCGAAGACATCGCCCGGAACATGAGCGCGATCAGCGCCCGCGTCTCCTCGATCCCCGGCAAGACGGTCATGGGCATCGAACTGCCCAATGCCGATCGCCAGACCGTCAGCTTCAAGGAGCTTGCCGGGTGCGAGGCATTCCAGGCGCACGGCGGCAATCTGCCGATCATTCTCGGCAAGGATATCGCCGGGGAGCCGGTTGTGGCCGATCTCGCCGCCATGCCGCACCTGCTGGTCGCAGGCACCACCGGATCGGGCAAGTCGGTCGGCCTCAATGCGATCCTGCTTTCGCTGCTTTACCGCTTCACCCCGGCCGAATGCCGCCTGATCCTGATCGATCCCAAAGTGCTGGAGCTGAAGAGCTACGACGACATTCCGCACTTGCTCTCCCCGGTGGTCACCGAACCGCACAAGTCGGTCCGCGCGCTCAAGTGGGCGGTGGAGGAGATGGAGCGCCGCTATCGGATGATGAGCGATATCGGCGCGCGCAACATCAACGGCTTCAACGAACGGGTGAAGGCGGCGATCGCCAAGGGCAAGCCGCTCGGCCGCCGCATCCAGACCGGCTTCGATCCCGAAACCGGCGAGGAACTGGTGGAGGAAGAACAGCTCGATTACGCGGTCATGCCGCAGATCGTGCTGATCGTGGACGAGCTGGCCGATCTCATGGTCACCATCGGCAAGGAGATCGAGGTGCTGATCCAGCGGCTCAGCCAGAAGAGCCGCGCCGCCGGTATCCATCTCATCATGGCCACGCAGCGCCCTTCGGTCGATGTCATCACCGGCGTCATCAAGGCCAACCTGCCCACGCGGATCAGCTTCCACGTCACCAGCCGCATCGACAGCCGCACGATCCTGGGCGAGCAGGGGGCGGAGCAGCTGCTGGGCAAGGGCGACATGCTCTACAAGCCCAGCTCCGGCCCGCTGAAGCGCGTCCACGGCCCCTTCGTCAGCGACGAGGAAGTCGAACGCGTGGCCCAGCACTGGCGCGCGCAGGGAGAGCCGGAATATATCGATTCGGTCACCGAAGAGCCCGAGGACGGCGGCTTCCTGGGCTATGACGACGACCTCACGGCATCCGACAATCCGGAAGAACGCAAATACCGCCAGGCCTGCCAGATCGTGTTCGAGAACCAGAAGGCTTCCGGCTCCTGGCTCCAGCGCCAGATGGGCGTGGGCTACAACACCGCCGCGAAATGGATCGAGCGGATGGAGGAAGACGGCCTCGTCGGCCCCGCCAACCATGTCGGTCGCCGCGAAATCTATCGCGATCGCGACGGCAATCCGCTGTAAAAAGGCGTGCTCCCCTGCCGTGCGGGCGGGGGCTGGGGGAAGGCCGGTGACGCGGCGCGCCCTCGTGCGTCCAAGTTTCGCGGCCCCCTTCCCGCGCCTTGTCCGTTACACCCCGTAATGCGGGGCGTGCTCGATATCGTGCTGGAGATCATCGTGGCGATCGCGGGGGCGGTGTTCTTCGGCTCGCTCGCCGTCGCTGCCGGCGTGCTCCTGGTCGGATGCGCGGTGTTCGGCGGATGCTGGACCTGGCTCGGCTGGCGACGCCGCCGCGCGGGGCGCAAGCGGGACTGATCGGCGCGCTCTCGCGTTCGGGCCTGCGGCGCTCTATACGGTCCCGAAATAACAAGATCAGAGGATGCCCATGGCCAGTCGATACGAAGCCGAGGTCTATCACTGCATGGACCCGGTGCTGGAGCTTTACGAGCGCACCGAAAGCCCGCTGCACCGCGGCATCCTGCTCAATTACTGGCGGCACGTGCATCTCGAAGGCGCGGCGATGTTCGAGGAGATCACAGCGCCCGACATGATGGCCGAGGATCCGGTCTATCACATCACCTGGGGCGACAGCCCTTTCCAGGTCTCGGGCCGCCAGGGGGTGTTCGATTTCTATTCGAGCATCGGCGATATCGTGTTGTGGAATTCGGGCGACAAGATCGCCGTGGCCGACTGGGGCATCGCCGACGAGATGTGGTTCCACCAGATGTCCACCGGGGCGGAACTGCGCAAGATCGGGCACAAGGTGGAAAAGGATGACGGGCTCTACCTCGTCTCCAGCCGCCAGGCCTTCATCTGGCCCTATAACGAGAGGGCGCTGCTCACCGGCGAGCACCTCTATGAGGACAAGTCCACGCTCACGATCGAGGAAATCGATTCCGTTGACGCGATGACGCCCGAACGGGTGCGCGAGATACACCGCGAATGCCTGGCTGAAATGGAGGCCCGCATGGGGCCGCGCTATTGGGTCTATCGGGATTGAACCAAAAAGGGGGGAGAGATGACGATGAAAACGACCGCTTGCCTGCTGGCGGGCGCCGCACTCGCGCTGTCGGCCGCGCCGGCGCAGGCAAAATGGGTCGCCAGCTGGACCGCAGCGCCCCATGCCCCGCTCGGCGGCGAGGGGCCGTTCGCCGCGGCGAGCTATGACAACGTCACCCTCAGCCAGATCCTGCGCCTCAGCGAAGGTGGCACCTCGTTGCGGGTGCGGCTCTCCAATCGCTACGGCCCCGGCCCGCTGGAAATCGGCGCCGCCCGCATCGTGCGGATCGACGATGCCGGCAAGGAAGTGCCCGGCACCAGCCGCACGCTCACCTTCGGCGGGGAACCCGGCGCGGTGATCCCGCGCGGCGCGCCGTTCGTCAGCGACGCGGTGAATCTCGACGTGCCCGATCTCGCCCGCCTGAAAGTGGAACTCTACCTGCCCCGGCCGACCGGCCCCTGCACCTGCCATCTCACCGGGCAGGACGAACTGGCGGTTTCCCCGCCCGGCAATTTCGTCGGCAAGCCGTTCGAGCCCGTTTCAAAGGTGCAGTTCCGCGCCTTCCTTTCTGGCATCGATGTCGATTCGCCCGACGCGCTCGGCACGATCGTCGCCTATGGCGATTCGATCACCGACGGCGTCGGTTCCACCCCCGGCGCCAATCGCCGCTGGCCGGATGTGCTGGCCGATCGCTTGCAAGCCGCGGGGCAGGAATGGGCCGTGGCCAATCAGGCCATCAGCGGCAACCGCGTGCTCAGCCCCGGCATGGGCGAAGCCGCGCTGGCCCGCTTCGATGAAGACGTGCTCAGCCTGCCGAACGTGAAATACATCATCGTGTTCGAAGGGGTGAACGACATCGGCAACCGCTTCGGCCCACAGCGTGCCGGGCCGGGCGGCGGCGGGGCCGGCGGGCTCGCGCTCGATCAGCCGGAAATCACCGTCGATCAGATGATCGCCGGCTTCAAGCAGATCGTCGCCCGTGCGCATGAGAAGGGCATCAAGGTCATCGCCAGCCCGATCGGGCCCTACAAGGGCGCCAGCTACTGGACGGAGGAAGGCGAAGCCGCGCGCCAGGCGATCAATGCCTGGATCGTGGGTTCCGGCACGTTCGACGGCGTGGTGCGGTTCGATACGGCCTTCGCCGATCCGGCCGATCCCCGGCAGATGCGCGAAGGCTATCACATGGGCGATCATCTCCACGGCAGCGATGCCGGGCTCAAGGCGGTCGGCGATTCGATCGACCTGGCCCTGTTCAAAGCCGATTGACCGTGGAATTTCCGCCGGCCTGCCCTGAAATCCCGGTGAGCGAGCTGGCGAGCGCACTGGCCTATTATCGCGATTGCCTGGGCTTCACGGTCGATTGGGCGGACGAAGACCTCGGCCTCGCCGGCTTATCGCAAGGGGAGAGCCGCCTGTTCATGGGCGCGGCACATTATCGCGCCCATCTCAAGACCGGCGGCCGCCCCCTGGCGCTATGGTTCAACATGTCGAACTGCGAGGAGGTGGACAGCCTTTACGCGCGTTGGCTGGCGGCGGGCGCGAAGCTCGATCGTCCGCCTGCGGCGAAGCCCCACAAGCTCTACGAATTCCTTGCCTTCGATCTCGACGGAAACCTGCTGCGCGTGTTCTACGATTTTGCCTGGGAGGAGCGGGAGGGATAGCTGCCTGCTTCCCTCAATCGCCGTGCTCCGCCAGCCAGCGCCGCGCGGCGCTGGCCTCGGCGCACATCGTGCCGGTCGCGCGGCAATGCGCTTCCAGCGCGTCGGCGCCCTTGCGCTGCTGATCGAGGAAATAGGGATCGCTCAGCACTTTCGGCGAAAAGACCGCCCGCGCTGTCGCTGCGGCGCGCGGAGCGGGGCGGGTCGGCGGCTCGCCTTCGCCCACGCCCGCCAGCATGATGCCCACTGGAAGAGCGACCGCCGCGCCCAGCAGCGCCGCGCAAACCAGCTTGCCAACCTCCTTCCGGGTCATGCTATCCCGCATTGGTCACCATCGGTTTCACTTGTAACGAATACCCCCAAGGAGACACTACCCATGCTGATCGGCTGCCCGCGCGAGATCAAGAACCAGGAATATCGCGTCGGGCTTACGCCCGAGAGTGCCAGGGAACTTCAACGGCACGGCCACGAAGTGTGGATCGAAACAGGCGCGGGCATCGGCATCGGCGCCAGCGACGCGGACTACCAGGCGGCCGGGGCGGGGATCGTCGATGAGCCGGGGCCGATCTTCGCCGAATGCGAGATGGTGGTGAAGGTCAAGGAACCGCAGCCGGAAGAGCGTGCGATGCTGCGCGAAGGCCAGATCCTCTACGCTTACCTCCACCTCGCGCCCGATCCACAGCAGACCGCCGATCTGGTGAAATCCGGCGTCACCGCCATCGCTTACGAGACGGTCACCGGCCCCGGCCTGAACGGCGTGACCATGCTGCCGCTGCTCAAGCCGATGAGCCAGGTCGCCGGCCGCATGAGCATCCAGGCCGGGGCCACCGCGCTGGAGAAGGCCCATGGCGGAAGAGGGATCCTGCTGGGCGGCGTGCCGGGCGTGATGCCGGGCCGGGTGGTGGTGATCGGCGGCGGGGTGGTCGGCTTCTACGCCGCGCAGATGGCGGTCGGCCTCGGCGCGGACGTGACCATCATGGACAATAACCCCGAACAGCTCGAACGGCTGGGCATCCATTTCGAAAGCCGCGCCAAGACGCGCTTCTCCAACCCGGAGAACCTGGCCGAGATGGTCTCCCAGGCGGACCTGGTGATCGGCGCCGTGCTCATTCCCGGCGCGGCCGCGCCCAAGCTCGTCACGCGCGACATGCTCGGCACGATGAACCCCGGCTCGGTGCTGGTGGACGTGGCGATCGACCAGGGCGGCTGCTTCGAAACCAGCCACCCCACCACGCACGACCATCCGACATTCGTGATGGACGGCATCGTGCATTATTGCGTCGCCAACATGCCCGGCGCCGTGGCGCGCACCAGCACGTATGCGCTCAACAACGTCACCCTGCCGCCCGCGCTCAAGATCGCCGACCTCGGCTGGAAGGAAGCCCTGCGCGCCGACCCGCATCTGGCGGCCGGCCTCAACGTCCATGCGGGCCGGGTGACTTATCCGGCGGTGGCGAAGGAGCTGGGCTATGAGTTGCTGCCGGTGGCGGAAGCCTTGGCTGCCTGAGCGGCCGTGTGAAAAATTGGCGCTCACGGAGGCGCGGAGGCGCGGAGGGGGGTAGCGCTTGGCGGCGATGCCGTTTTTCAAAGATGCCTCATGCAAAGACGCCAGGAGATTGCGCGACGAGTCAGAGTAGCGCGCCCTTTTCGTGTCTTCGTGTGAGGTGCCGGAATAACAAGCGGCTTCGCCGCCAAGCGCTACATCCTGACGCCTTTCGCGTGGGCCTGCCCCCTCGTTTCGTCATTCCCGCGTGCGCGGGAATGACGAAGGGGTGGATTGGGGCCGTTTTCTCTCTGCGCTTCCGCGCCTCCGCGAGCGCCATTCCGCCCCGCCAGGCTCAGTGCGCCTGGTCCCAGTTCCGGCCGGTGCCGATCTCGATCCCCAGCGGTACGTCCAGCTTGACGGACGGCAGCGCGGCTTCGGCCATGATTCGCTCGATCACCGGGCTCGCCGCGGCGACGTCGTTCTCGGGCAGTTCGAACACCAGTTCGTCGTGGACTTGCAGCAGCATCTTTACCTGCGGCAGGCCGGCCTCGGCCAGCGCCGCAGGCATCCGGGCCATGGCGCGCTTGATGATATCGGCGCTGGTGCCCTGGATCGGCGCGTTGATCGCTGCCCGTTCGCTGCCGGACCGCTCGGCCGGATTGCGCGAGTTGATCCGCGGGAACCAGGTCTTGCGGCCGAACAGCGTCTCCGAATAACCGCGCTCGCGCACTTGCTCCAGCGTATGGACGATATAGCGCTGGATGCCGGGGAAGCGCTCGAAATAGCGGTCGATGATCGCCTGCGCTTCGTCCGCCTCGATCCCCAGCCGTCCGCCCAGGCCCCAGCGGCTGATGCCGTAGAGGATCGCGAAGTTGACCGTCTTGGCCCGCGCGCGGGTGTCGCGGTCCACCGTGCCGAACATCTCCAGCGCGGTGCGGGCGTGGATGTCCTCCCCGGCGGCGAAGGCCTCTTTCAGCGGCGGCACGTCGGCCATGTGCGCGGCCAGCCGCAGCTCGATCTGCGAATAGTCGGCGGCCAGCAGCACATGCCCGTCCTCGGCCACGAAGGCTTCGCGGATGCGGCGGCCGATCGCGGTGCGGATCGGGATGTTCTGCAGGTTGGGATCGGTCGAGCTGAGCCGCCCGGTCTGCGCCCCGACCAGCGAATAGCTGGTATGGACACGGCCGGTGGCGGGATTGATTGCCGCCTGCAAGGCGTCGGTATAAGTGCTCTTGAGCTTGGAGTGCAGCCGCCAGTCGAGCACCATCCGGGCCACCGGCGCGCCTTGATTGGCGAGATTTTCCAGGATCGCCTGGTCGGTCGAATACTGCCCGCTCTTGCCCTTGCGCCCGCCTTTGTAGCCCATCTTGTCGAACAGGATCTCGCCCAGCTGCTTGGGGCTGCCGATGGTGAACTGCTGCCCGCAGCAGTCCCAGATCTCCCGCTCGATCCGCGCGATCTCGCGCGAGAACTCTTCCGACAGCGCGGCGAGCGCGCGGCTATCGACCTTGATCCCGTGCCGCTCCATCGCGGCGACCACCGGGATCAGCGGCCGGTCCACCCGTTCATAGACCCGCGTCCCGCCTTCCAGGGCAAGGCGCGGCTTGAGCAGCTTGTGCAGCCGCCAGGTCACGTCGGCATCCTCGGCGGCATAGGGCGTCGCCTTGTCCAGCGGCGCTTCGCCGAAGGGGATCTGCTTTTGCCCGCTGCCGCAGACTTCCTTGAACGTCAGCGTGGTGTGGCCGAGGTGGCGCAGCGCCAGCTCGTCCATCCCGTGCCCGCCGCCGATCCCTTCCTCCGATCGCCCGGCGTCGAGCGCGAAGCTGACGATCATCGTATCGTCCACCGGCGCCACCGCGATGCCGCCCACTTCCCGCGCGCGGGCGAGGATGTTGATGTCGTACTTGATGTTCTGGCCGACCTTCAGCACCGCATCGCTTTCCAGCAGCGGCTTCAGGGCGGAAAGCGCGGCGGCCTTGTCCACCTGCACCGGCCTTTCGGCGAACATGTCGCTGCCCCCGTGGCCCAGCGGCACGTAGCAGGCATCGTTCGGCCCCAGCGCCAGGCTGATCCCGGCGAGTTCGGCGCGCATCGCGTCGATGCTGCTGGTCTCGGTATCGATCGCCACCAGGCGAGCGGCGAAGGCGCGGGCGATCCAGTGTTCCAGCCGCTCCAGCGACTGCACGCATTCATACCCCGCGCGGTCCACCGCGGGCCATTCGGGCGGCGGCTGGCGATTGCCTTCCGGCGCCGAGGGGGCGCCGGCCCGCTCCGGCTTGGGCGGGTGGAGCTGGGTCGGCCGGTCGGGGCTGCCCTTGCCGTCGCCCAGCCGCTTGAGCAGGCTGGTGAAGCCATGCGTTTCGAGGAATTCCCTCAGCGGTTCCGGCGGCGTGGGCTGGAGCGCGAAGTCCTCCAGCGGGATCGGCAGCGGGAAATCTTCCTTGAGCTGCACCAGCTCGCGGCTGAGCAGCGCCATCTCGCGCCCTTCGATCAGCCGTTCGCGCAGCTTGCCCGGCTTCATCGCCGGCGCCGCATCCAGCGCCGCTTGCAGGTTGCCATGATCCTGGATCAGCTTGCTGGCGGTCTTGGGGCCGATGCCGAAGATGCCGGGGATGTTGTCCACGCTGTCGCCCATCAGCGCCAGCACATCGCCGACCAGTTTCGGCGGCACGCCGAACTTCTCGACCACTTCGGGGATGTCGATCCGCTGGTTCTTCATCGTATCCAGCATGTCGATGCAGCCGCCCTCGATTCCGTCATGCGGTTCGGCGCAGCGGCCGACGAGCTGCATCAGGTCCTTGTCGCTGGAGACGATCGTCACGTCCCACCCGCGCCGGGTGGCTTCCCTGGCATAGGAGGCGATCAGATCGTCCGCCTCCAGATCGTCCTCCTCGATGCACGGCAGGCTGAAGGCCCGCGTGGCATCGCGGATCAGCGGGAACTGCGGGACGAGATCGTCGGGCGGAGGGGGGCGATTGGCCTTGTATTGATCGTAGAGCGCGTTCCTGAAGCTGGTCGAACCCTTGTCGAGGATCACCGCCAGGTGCGTCGGCCCTTCGGCCTTGCCGAGATCGTCGGCCAGCTTCCACAGCATGGTGGTATAGCCATAGACCGCCCCCACCGGCACGCCGTGCGGGTTGGTCAGCGGCGGAAGCCGATGATAGGCGCGAAAGATATAAGCCGATCCGTCGACCAGATAGAGATGCTGTTTGTCGGGCATGGCAGGGTGCTAGCAGGGCCGGGCGGCCGGGTCAGCCGCTTTCGGCGTGCCGGGCGCAGGCCGGGCTCCCTTGGGTTGCGCTGCCACAAAGTTGCCATTATTCACAGCGGCGGAACTCGCCTCCTGCGGGTTCCACGCGTGCCTCTTGGGGGGTCCCGCAAGGCGCGCGTTCCTGATGTCGCTGTTTGAGGATTTAAAACATGCGCAAGATCGTTCTCGCCGCCGCCATCGCCGGCGCTGCCCTGTCGCTCGCCGCCTGCTCCGAGAAGACTGAAGACGCGACCAGCGAAGCCGCCGATTCGGCGATGGCTGACGCTCAGGCCAATCTGGATGCCGCCGGCGACGCCGTTGAATCCGCTGCCGCCGAAGCCAGCGATGCCGCCAGCGATGCGGCTTCCGATGTCGCCGCCGGGGCGAGCGACGTTGCCGCCGATGCGAGCGCCGCAGCGACCGACGCCGCTCGGTAAGCCAATCCGTTCAGGATTTCGGCAAAAGGGCGTGGCCGCGAGGCCGCGCCCTTTTCAGTTGGCGGCCACGGTGGTGGCCGATCCGCCGGCGGGATAGCGGGCGCTGGCCCACTGGCGGGCGGATTCGCCGTATCCGTCGTAAAGCTCGCGGGCGATCATGGCGATCCTGTCCTCGCGCTTGGCGCGGGCACCCTGGCCGGTGACATAGATCGCCATGGCCACGGGGTGGCCGTTCGGGCCGGTGACGATGCCCACGTCGCTGGACGTGTTGTTGAGCGAGCCGGTCTTGTGGGCGACGGTCACCTCGGCCGACAGCAGCGCCGGGATGCGCCGGGGGCCGGTGCGGCACTTCTCCATCGTCGAAATCAGCAGGTCGTGGCTCGCCGGGCTCAGCCATTTGCCCTGGTACAGGCCGGCCAGCAGCCGCGCCATGTCGCGCGGGGTCACGCTGTCGCGGATGTCGACATGGCTGGAGGGATCGAATTCGCCATCGTCCCGCACCAGCGTGGCGATGTCGCGCGTCAGGTTATAGCTGGTGATGCCCGCCCGGCGCGCCCAGTCGTTGACCGCCGCCGGGCCGCCGACCACCTTGAGCAACCCGTCGGTCGCCGTGTTGGAGCTGCGCGTGAGCATCAGTTCCAGCAATTCGGCGGCGGTGTGATAGGTGCCGGCCTTCACCGGCGCCACCGCGCTGGAGAACGGCTTGGAGCTGACGGGGACCATCAGCGGATATTCGCTGGTCAGCGAAAAGCGCCCCTGGTCCACGCCTTCCAGGAACGTGGCGGCGATGGCGATCTTGCTGGTGCTGGCCATCGGAAAGCGCTGGTCGCCCAGGACGGCGACTTCCTGCCCCGTGACCAGGTCGATCGCGGCGACCCCGATCCGGCCGCGCGAGCCTTCGGCGATCATGGCGATCCGCTGGGACAGCGCGTTGTCATAGCGCGCGGTGAAATCCTGCGGCGCGCGAAGGTCCGTGCCGAGCGCACTGTCGAACGCGGTTTCCAGAGTGTCGCTGCTGGCCTGTCCCGGCGCTACAGCGGCCAATGCCAGGGCGACGCTGGCGGCGATCCGATTAACGATCCCGAACTTCATGTCCCCCACGATACTCCTGGTAATGTTGTCAAAATCTTAACCACATCGGCTCGTGCCGCAAACCGTGCCGCGATGAAAGGGCGCGCCCGGGCGATCAGCCGTTGCCCAGGCGGGAACGAATCTTACGCCGGCTTGCGCAGGCGCAAGGCGAATTGATCCGTCTTGCCGCGGATCGAAGGGTCGAACACATTGGCGGTGCGCGGATCGTCGGGCCGGCGATAGAGGTCGCTTTCGCCGTCGAGCACGAAACCGACGGCGGTCAGCGCGTCGATCGCCGTCTGCCGGTCGATCCGGTGCAGCTTGTCGGTATCGCTCGTACCGCTGCCGTCCCGGGCGCTGTGATCGATCACCAGCAGCGTGCCGCCGGGCTTGAGCGCGGCATAGAGCGCGGCGATGGCTTTGGGGCCGGTCCCCGCAGGCACGGCGCCGATGTAGAGATCGTGCAGGTTCATCGCCGTGACGATGGTGTCCAGCGGCTCGGGGAAGGGCGGGGCGGCCACCGGCCCGCGCAGCGGCACCACCCGCGTATGGTTGCCCTGCTCATCGGCATAAGGCGCCACGGCTTCGTCCTGCTCGGTGGCGTATTCGGGGCGGAAGGCGATGAACTCGTCGGGCTGGAAGGCATAGACCTTGCCGTTGAAGCCCACCGCGGTCGCCAGCAGTCGGGTCATGTAGCCGCCGCCCATGATGTAATCGCCCACCTTCTCGCCCGGATCGATCTCCGCGAAGGCCAGCAGTTCGCCGGGTTTGCGCGCGGCGTCCTGCGCGCGATCGGCTTCGGAGCGGGCGATGTCGGCCACGGCGGTCTGATATTGCTTGGCTGAATAGGTATGCGCCGCAGTATCGCTTTTCGCGGCTTCGTTGCTGCAACCGGCCAGCGCCAGCGCGGCGGTGCAGGCCAACAGGATCATGCGCATTGTCCGTCCCTCCCCATATCTTCCGTGGGGAAGCTATCACAACGCCTAACCAAGGCAACTCACAGCCCGAAGGGATAAGTCTCCGGCAATCCGCTGCGCGGTTCCGGCGGGCCGAGCGGTTCCAGCGCGCGGGTTTCGTCGAACCACACGAAGGCGTCGAACTGTTCCGGCAGCACGCAGGTGCTGTAGTGGCTCCAGCGCTCGGTCTCCGGGCGATAGATTACCCCGATGAAGCGTTCGAGCCGGGGTTCCGCCAGGCGGCGCCGCAGCGCCTCGTGGCGGCCGGGCGCCAGGTCCAGCAGGAAGCGGGCCACGCCGCTGTCATGGCATTGCCGTTCATAGCTGTCGGCCCGGCCGGGCAGCACGTGCTTGACCTTGCGCGGCGAATCCCAGTCGTCGGCGGCGGTCACCGTGCCCGTGTGGGTGCCGAAGCCGATCAGGGCCGCCTGCTCTCCCCAGCGCTCGCGCACGAGCTGGCCGATGTTGTGCTCGCCGCGCACCTGGCCCATCTCAGTCGCGCGGGCATCGCCGATGTGGCTGTTGTGCGCCCAGACCAGCGCCTTGGCCTCGGGCCCGGCATGCTCCAGCAAGTGCTCCAGCGTTTCGGCCATGTGGCTGTCGCGCAGGTTCCAGCTTTCCGCGCCGCCATAATACATCACGCGATAGTATTTCTCGGCCGAAGCGATCAGCCGGGCGTTCATCGCCGCGCCGAACATCCCGCCGTCCTCGCGCAGCGCCCGGTCCAGCAGCTCGCGGCATTCGGCCACCGCGGCTTCCTCGCATTCGGCATAGCCGCGCGTCAGCGCCGCACGGCCGTAAGTCGCCGGGTCGGCCTGCCATGGCGTCAGGCATCCGTAACGCGCGCGCGCTACCCGCGCCGCGTCGGCATCGTGCTCGTCCAGATAGGCCAGCACCGCCTCGATCGAGCCCGCCATGTTGTAGATGTCGAGGCCATGGAATCCCACCATGCGCTCGGGCTCGCGGCCCTGGTTGATTGCGCGCAAGGCATGGATCAGGCGGTCGATCTCGGTGTTGCGCCACATCCAGGTGGGGAAGCGCTCGAACGGTGGGTGCCGGGTCGGCCGGAAAGGCTCATGGCGGATGTAGCGGTCGATCGCCATGGCGTCCGGCCAGTCGGCCTCCACCGCCACGATGGTGAACCCGTGCCGCTCCACCAGGCGCCGGGTGATGGCGGCGCGGGCCTGGTAGAACTCGTGCGTGCCGTGGCTCGCCTCGCCCAGCAGCACAATGCGCCGATCCGCAAAACGCTCGAAGGGATCGGCGAAAGCGGGATCGTCTATCTCCGGCAGGGGCTCGGCGGCTTCGGCGATGCATTCGGCCAGGGTCAACTCGCGGGCCGGGCGATGGTTGCTGGCGGCGCGCTCGCCGTCTTCCCACCGCCCTCCATTCCGCCCGAATGCCCCGATCAGCGGCACGAAGCGCACCGCGCCCAGGTCGGCCTCGCTCCATTCCTCCTCCCCGGTGCGCGTCACGCACAGCAGCGATTGCAGCGCTTCCCCGCCCACCGGCACCACTAGCCGCGCGCCGATCGCAAGCTGGCGCTTGAGCGGTTCGGGCACCTTGTCGCCCCCGGCGGCCACCACGATGGCGTCGAACGGCGCTTCCGCGGGCAGGCCGACGCTGCCGTCACCGGCGATCACGGTCACGTTGCCATAGCCGAGATCGGCCATCCGCCGCGCCGCTTCGGCGGCCAGCGCCGGATGCCGTTCGATCGCGAAGACCCGCCCCGCGATCCGCCCGATGACCGCCGCCGCGTAGCCGGAGCCCGCGCCGACCTCCAGCACGCACGCCCCCGGCTCGATGCCCGCCGCCTCGATCATCAGGGCGACGATATAGGGCTGCGAAATGGTCTGTGCCTCGCCGATCGGCAGCGGTCCGTCCTCATAGGCGAATTCCCGCATGGGCTCGGGCACGAAGCGCTCGCGCGGCACCTCGCCCATGGCGGCGAGTACATGGGGATCGCCGATGCCGCGCGCCTTCAACTGGCGTTCGACCATCTCATGACGGAGTTCGGAGGGGTCGGTCATCGGCGCCTTCCCTGCAAGCCGGCGCGGCAGCGTCAGGCGGTGGCGAGCGCCTTTTCGATGTCGGCGATCGGCGAATTGATCAGGTCCTTGGCCAGCTCGCCGACGATGTGGCGCTGCAGCTCCTTGTGGCAATGGCGGCGGATCTGGCCCAGGGTTTTCGGATCAGCCGCCAGCACCAGAGGGCCCAGGCGGCCTTTCAGCGCCTTGTCGTTGAGCCATTCGGCCACCGCCGCGCCGTGCGCCAGCTCGTCGATGTCGGTACTGCCGTTGCGCTGCCCGGCCGGGTCCTGATGGCGCGCGCCGGCGGCGAAGTTGGTCAGCTCCAGGTCCAGTTCGCCCAGCCGCTCCAGCTTGGGATCGAACGCCTCGCCGACATTGCGCATCAGCACGAAGCGCTCTCCATTCGCCAGCGCCACAAGCGCCCGAGGGGGTACTTTCATGGGTTCTCTCCTTGAAGGAGAAAACGAAGCGCGGCGGTTATGGTTGCATCGCCGTGCGCCGGCCACGGCGACACAAAAAGGGCCGGAGGATCGCTCCCCCGGCCCCGCTTGTCGACTTGATGTGGCGGCTTAGAAGCCCATGCCGCCCATGTCCGGCATCGCCGGAGCGGCCGGCTTGTCTTCCGGCAGCTCGCTCACCGCCGCTTCGGTGGTGATCAGCAGGCCGGCGACCGAGGCCGCATCCTGCAGCGCGGTGCGGACGACCTTGGTCGGGTCGATCACGCCGGCACCGACCAGGTTCTCGTACGTGTCGGTCGCGGCGTTGAAGCCGAAGGTTTCGTCGCTCTGGTCCAGCAGCTTGCCGACGACCACCGCGCCGTCATGGCCGGCGTTTTCGGCAATCTGCCGGATCGGCGCCTGAAGCGCGCGGCGCACGATGCTGATGCCGCGCGTCTGGTCGTCGTTCACGCCGGTCAGGCCTTCGAGGACCTTGGTGGCATAGAGCAGCGCGGTACCGCCGCCGGGGACGATGCCTTCCTCAACCGCGGCGCGGGTGGCGTGCAGCGCGTCGTCGACGCGATCCTTGCGCTCCTTCACCTCGACCTCGGACGCGCCGCCGACCTTGATCACCGCCACGCCGCCGGCCAGCTTGGCCAGCCGCTCCTGCAGCTTCTCGCGGTCATAGTCGCTGGTCGTGGTCTCGATCTGGGCGCGGATCTGCTCGACCCGGGCCTTGATGTCCTCGGCATTGCCGGCGCCGTCCACGATCGTGGTGTTGTCCTTGTCGATCGTCACCCGCTTGGCTTCGCCAAGCATGCTGACGGTTACGTTCTCGAGCTTGATGCCGAGATCCTCGGAGATCATTTCGCCGCTGGTCAGGATCGCGATGTCCTGCAGCATGGCCTTGCGGCGATCGCCGAAGCCCGGGGCCTTGACTGCCGCGACCTTGAGCCCGCCGCGCAGCTTGTTGACCACCAGGGTGGCCAGCGCTTCGCCTTCGATATCCTCGGCGATGATCAGCAGCGGACGGCCGCTCTGCACCACGGCTTCGAGGATCGGCAGCATCGACTGGAGGTTCGACAGCTTCTTCTCGTGGATCAGGATATAGGGATTATCCAGTTCCACGATCATCTTCTCGGCATTGGTCACGAAGTAGGGCGAGAGATAGCCGCGGTCGAACTGCATGCCTTCCACCACGTCGAGCTCGAATTCGAGGCCCTTGGCTTCCTCGACGGTGATGACGCCTTCCTTGCCGACCTTCTCCATCGCCTGGGCGATCTGTTCGCCCACCACGGTGTCGCCGTTGGCCGAGATGATGCCGACCTGGGCGATCTCGTTGGAGCCGGCGACCGGCTTCGAACGCTTCTGGAGATCCTCGACCACCTTGCCCACGGCGAGGTCGATGCCGCGCTTCAGGTCCATCGGGTTGATGTCGGCGGCGACGGACTTCATGCCTTCGCGCACGATGGCCTGGGCCAGCACGGTGGCGGTGGTGGTGCCGTCACCGGCAAGATCGTTGGTCTTGCTGGCCACTTCGCGCAGCATCTGCGCGCCCATGTTCTCGAACTTGTCCTTGAGTTCGATCTCCTTGGCGACGGTGACGCCGTCCTTGGTGATGCGCGGCGCGCCGAAGCTCTTGTCGATCACCACGTTGCGGCCCTTGGGACCGAGCGTGACCTTCACCGCGTTGGCGAGCGTGTCGACGCCCTTGAGGATGCGTTCGCGCGCGTCGCGCGAAAATTTCACGTCCTTGGCAGCCATTTTCCTGGTTCCTCTTTACGAATGGGTTGGATGGGAAAGCGTCGGGGCGGCTGGATCAGCCGATGATCCCCATGATGTCGCTTTCCTTCATGATCAGCAGGTCTTCGCCATCGAGCTTGACTTCGGTGCCCGACCATTTGCCGAACAGCACCCGGTCGCCCGGCTTGACATCGAGCGGGGTGACCTTGCCGTCTTCGGAACGCGCGCCGGAACCCACGGCGACGATCTCGCCCTCGCTCGGCTTTTCCTTGGCGCTGTCGGGGATGATGATGCCACCGGCCGTCTTCTCTTCGGCCTCGAGGCGGCGGACCAGTACGCGGTCGTGTAGCGGACGGAATGCCATGACTATGACCTCTTCCAGAGTTGGGGATCTTTGGCACTCTCCACCTGAGAGTGCCAGCGGCGGGCATATGGTTCGCGGCAGAGGGCTCGTCAACCGCGTGGCGGCAAGAAAATCGCCCTATGCCGGCAGCAAGCGCAGGCGGGCCCGGCGATTCCAGCGCTGGAGCATCAGCAGGGCGACCACGACCAGGCCGACCGCCAGCCCGATCCAGACGCCGAGCCCCTTGAGCGGGGTGAAGAAGCCCAGGCCCACCGCCGTGCCCAGGCCCGGCAGCCAATAGCCGAACAGCGCATAGGCCATCGGCACGCGCGTGTCCTGCAGCCCGCGCAGCGCGCCCGCCGTCACCGCCTGCAGGCCGTCGAACAGCTGGAACGCCGCGGCCACCACCATGAATTGCACCGCGAAGCCGATCAGGTGGGCGTTGCGCACCGCCTCTGTATCGACATAGAGGCCCAGCACCAGCTTGGGCGCGAACAGCATCACGGATGCGGTCACCGCCATGAAGCCGGTGCCGGCCACGATCGCCACCCACCCGGCCCGGCCGATCGCGGCGCTATCGCCCGCGCCATAGTGATAGCCCACGCGGATCGTCGCCGCCTGGCCCACGCCGAACGGCACCTGGAACGCCAGCGAGGCGACTTGCAGCGCGATCGCGTGCCCGGCCAGTTCGGAGGCGCCGATCAGCCCCATCAGGAACGCGGCCCCGCTGAACAGCCCGGCTTCCGCCAGGATCGTCAGCGCCACCGGCGTCCCTGTGCGCACCAGTTCACCCAGCCGCTGCCATTCGGAGCGCCACCAGTTGCCGAACAGGCGATAGCGGCGCAGCCGCCGGTCGAGCCGGATCGCCACCACATAAGCGGCGAACGAGAACATCGCCGTGATCACGCTGGCCAGCGCCGATCCCTCCAGGCCCAGCGCCGGCGCGCCGAGATGGCCGAACACGAAGGCATAGTTCGCGAGCGCGCTGACGCCGATCGCCAGCGCGGTGATCATGGTGGCGAAGAGCGGCCGGCCCAGGGCCGAAACGGTGCTACGCAGCACATTGGCGAAGATCATCGGCACCATGGCCCACATGATCACCCGCAGGAAACGCCCCGCCATTTCGGCAATGCGATGCTCCTGCCCGGCCAGCAGCATGATCTCATGCCCGAACAGGCAGATCGCCATGCCGCCCAGGCCCAGGGCGAAGCCCAGCCACAGCGCCATGCGCGTGCTGCGCCTCACCTCGCGCACGGTGTGGCGTCGGCGGCCGAGCTCGGCGGCGATCAGCGCGGCGACCATTCCGGTCATCCCGGAAAAGCACCACATCATCAGCCCGAACAGCGAGATCGACAGGCTGGACGCGGCCAGCGCCTCTTCGCCCAGTCGGGCGACGAAGATCACGTCCATCGCATAGACCAGCATCTGCAGCAGGTTCGCGGCCGCCAGCGGCCCCGCGATGCGCAGGGTGGCGGCCATTTCTCCGCGCCAGGTGGAAGGCGATTCGTCGAACATGAAGCCGGGTCGGATACGCCGGAGCGCGGCGGGCCGAAAGCGGGCCGGCAGCGCGGCGGAGAATTGGCTCGCGCCAGCGGCTTGCGTGCCACAGGGGCCTTCCGCTTGCGGATTTCCGAAGATAAGGGGCTCCGCGACCCATTCTTGAAGGATATCCCTCCGTGAAGTTCGCTGCGACGTCCGCCACCGCGCTTGCTCTGGTTTTCGCCCTGTCCGCCTGCGGCGGCAGTCGCGAGGAGACGACCCCGGTTCCCACGGGAACCCCTGCCGCGGCCGATACCCTGCCACTGCCGGGCGATACGGCCGCCCCCGCCGAGGAGGCCCCTGCGCCCGAAGCCACGCCCAGCGCGGCCGCCAGCGCCAGCGGTGCTCCGGCGCCGGCCCCCACGCCCAGCGCATCGGCCTCCGCTTCCGCCACCACGTCTGCCGCCGCGACCGAGCCGGCGGCCTTCGCCCAGTGCAAAGCCTGCCATGCGGTGGAGCCGGGCAAGAACGGCATCGGCCCGTCGCTGGCCGGAATCTGGGGAGAGAAGGCGGCCACCGTGCCCGGCTTCGACTTCAGCGATCCGATGAAGAATTCGGGCCTGACCTGGAACCAGGCCACGCTCGACCGCTTCCTGACCGATCCGCGCGGCGTGGTGCCGGGCACCAAGATGGCCTTCGGTGGGGTCAAGGACGCAGCCAAACGCCAGGCGATCATCGACTACATCAAGGAATTGTGAGCCGGCGGCCCCGGGCGCGTTTCAGCCGAAGGGGCGCCACGCCGCCGCGAACAGTTCGGCCGCGTTCTCGGCCTCGACGATCCGCCAGTGGCCCATCACGATGCGTCGCGGTGCCCAGTCACGCACCTGCGCGATCAGTTCATGCACCGTGGCTTTGTCGCGGATCGCGAAGCGGTGATAGAAGACGACTTTCGGCGCGCCATAGCAGCCCATCAGCCGGAAGAACGCCTTCTCCCCGCGATTATGTTCCGGTTGGTAATTGTAGAGCAGGTCCGCGGTGACCAGCGTGCGGCTGGCGCGGTGGAACAGCACGGTTTCGCGCACCGCGTGACGGTCGAGGATGAAGGACTCGATGCCGCCGGGCAGGGCGGGCGGGCTGGCGCGGGTCATCGTCTCGGCGTGCGGGATAGGGCCGATCTTGGCCTCCAGCCCTTCAGGCACGAAGACCCGGGCCGCCGGGAAGGCCTCGACCGCGGCGCGCAGGAACCGGTGATGATAGAGGTTCGGGGCGACGATCGCGGCGACCGGCCCGATTGCGGCAAGCGCCTGCCTGTCTTCCGGCTCCAGCGCCACGGGCGAATAGAGGACCAGGCCTTCCGCGCCGCGAATCACGCTCATCCGCACGCTTCCGCGAAAGAGCAGCGTGTCGAAGTGCCCGTTCACGCCCCACAGGCCATCGGCGATCGGATCGAGAGGCATGGCGGCCGCCTATTAGCCAGGGGGTGGCGGGAGGAAAAGCGCGGTGCGATGCGAAAAGGGCGGCGCCTCGCGGCACCGCCCTTTCCTTGATCCGCAAAAGCGAAAGCAGGGCTTACTTCAGCTCGACGGTGCCGCCGGCTGCTTCGATCTTGCCCTTGATGTCTTCGGCTTCGGTCTTGTTCACGCCTTCCTTGATCGGCTTCGGCGCGCTTTCGACCAGGGTCTTGGCTTCGGTCAGGCCCAGGCCGGTGATGGCGCGGACTTCCTTGATCACCTGGATCTTCTTGCCGCCGTCTCCGGTCAGGATGACGTCGAACTCGGTCTTCTCTTCGGCGGCTTCGGCGGCACCGGCACCACCGGCCGGGGCGGCCACGGCAACGGCGGCGGCGGCGGAAACGCCCCACGCTTCTTCCAGCGCCTTGGCGAGTTCGGCAGCTTCCATGACGGTCAGCTGCGACAGGTCTTCAACGAGCTTGGCGATATCGGCCATGTCTAGTTACTCCTAACAATGATGGACCGGCCCTTCGGCAAAGCGCGGGGCCGGGAATTCGAGAATGGAAAAACCGCTTACGCCGCTTCCTTGGCACCATAGGCGCCGAAGACGCGGGCGAGCTTGGCCGCCGGGGCATTGACCAGCTGCGCCACCTTGGTGGCGGGCGCGTTGACCAGGCCCACGATCGTGCCGCGCAGCTCGTCGAGGCTGGGCATCGAGGCGAGCGCCTTGATCCCTGCCGCATCCAGCTGCGTGCTGCCCATCGCGCCGCCGACGATCTCGAGCTTGTCGTTCGTCTTGGCGAAGTCCACCGCGGCCTTGGCGGCGGCGACCGGATCGGTCGACCATGCCAGGGCAGTCGGGCCGGTGAGGAGATCCTCGAGGCCTTCGTACTGGGTGTCCTTCAGGGCGAGCTTGGCGAGGCGGTTCTTCGCAACCTTGTAGGACGCACCCGCATCGCGCATCTTCGAGCGCAGGTCGGTGGATTGAGACACCGACAGGCCGAGGTTGCGGGTGATGACCACCACGCCGACCTCGTTGAAGACCGCGTTGAGAGCTGCGACCGATTCGGCTTTCTGCGAACGATCCATGCCGTACTCCTTCACAATGGCCGCGCGCGTATTGGTGCGCGAAGCCGGCTACGTTGCCGCGCCGCCGAAGCGGCACGGGCGAGTCCGTGACAAGGGAAGGAGGCGCGCCGAAACGCATATGAGGCGACGTATCCTCGGATTCGCGAGGGGCGCCGCCTGAAATCTCTTTTCCCCGTCTAGGCTGGAAATTAAGCGCCGGCAGACCCGGCGCACCAACTGTCTCGGACGGATGATCCACCGGGCTTGTGGCTCGGCGATCGGGGCGGGCCATTGGCGAAATGGCCGGCTTCTGTCAAGGGTCGCGCCGATGCCCGTGCTCTGCCGCGCCCTCTTCACAGTGGTGGCCGTTTCGCTTGCCGCCGCCTTGTCCGGCTGTGCCAGCCACCCTGTCCTGCCCCCGCCGCCACTTCCGGCCGTGCGCGAGCTGGCGGTGCAGGTCGATCCCGAAACCGGGGTCCACAGCCTGGAGCTGTCGGTGCTGACCTATAACGTGGCGGGGCTGCGGTTTCCCGCCCGAAGCGGCACGGGCAAGGCGATGGAGCGTATCGCGCGGGCCTGGCCGGGCGAGTTTCCCGGTGGCCCGCCCGATGTGCTGCTGTTGCAGGAAGCCTTCGTGCCCAGCGCCACGCGGCTGGCCGGCCGCCTCGGCTATCACAACGTGGTGCGCGGCCCGAAGCGGCTCGACAAACCCGAGCCCCGTCCGGAGCGGGCCACGCGCGAGTTCCGCCGCCAACGCCGGCTTACCAAGGGGGAACGGCTGTTCGTCGTGGCCGGGTCGGGGCTGGTCGCGGCGACCGATCTGGCGGTGGTCCGCACGTTCAGCCAGCCGTTCGGCCGCCAATCCTGCGCGGGTTACGATTGCCTGGCCAACAAGGGCGTGATGCTGATCGAGATCTCCATCCCGGGGATGCCCGAACCGCTATTCGTGCTCAATACGCATCTCAACAGCCGCCGGGCCTCCGGCGTCGCCGACGAGCGGTCGTTCTATGCCTACCGGCGGCAGGTCGTGGAGATAAGGGAACTGCTCGACCGCGAATGGGCCGGGCGCGGCCCGCTGGTGTGGGCCGGCGATCTCAATGCGCGCGGCAATCTCGATCGTTTCTCGTTCCAGGAGGAACGCCTGCCGGGCGAACTGGCCCACCGCTATTGCGCCGACAACCCGCGCCATTGCGCGGTGCGGATGTCGTGGGACGACGATGAACCCTGGTTGGACACGCAGGACCTGCAAGGCTTCCTCGACGGCGAATGGGTGTGGATCAAGCCGGTGGCCATCGCGGCCCGGTTCGATCAGCCGGTGGATGGCCGGATGCTGTCGGACCATGACGCGCTGGAGGTTCGCTGGCGGCTGAGCTGGCGGCCGCGCACGGAAGCCTCGCCCCCGGCCGAAGAGGGGGCCGCTCCTCCCGGATGACCCTGCGCGGCCTTGCAGGGCCGGACATGGGATGCCGCATGGTTTGACAGCGGCCCACCCCCTCCCTATATCGCGCCCATCGCTCGACCGCTTCGAGCAAGGCGGGCCCATGTGCGGGGGCTCTACCTAGGAAGGAAGCGGCGGGTTTTCCGCTCGATGCGTCACCAATGCTGCGGCTCCGGTCCCGGGAAGGGAAGCGGTGTGCCTGCGGCATTTTCGGCGTCTCGGGCGGGGCCGAACCGCACGCGGCAAGAATTCCGGCCGGGGTCCGCATCCCGGCGTGGCAAAAACGAAGAGGCATCTCTCTCCATGGCGAACAAGGCGATTGCTCCGGCCCGGTCGAGCAAGAAGAAGCGCATCCGCAAGATCTTCGGCGACATCCACGAAGTGGTGCAGATGCCGAACCTGATCGAGGTTCAGCGCGAAAGCTACGAGCAGTTCCTGCGTTCCGACAAGGCCACCGGCTATGTCTCCGGCCTGGAGAAGACGCTGCGGTCCGTGTTCCCGATCCGCGATTTCGCCGGCACGGCCGAGCTGGATTTCGTGCATTACGAGCTGGAAGATCCGAAGTACGACACCGTCGAATGCCGCCAGCGCGGCATCACTTATGCGGCGCCGATGAAGGTCACCCTGCGGCTGATCGTGTTCGAAGTCGATCAGGAGACCGAGACCCGCTCCGTCCTCGATATCAAGGAGCAGGACGTCTACATGGGCGACATGCCGCTCATGACCGAGAACGGCACTTTCATCATCAACGGCACCGAGCGCGTGATCGTGTCGCAGATGCACCGTTCGCCCGGTGTGCTGTTCGACCACGACCGCGGCAAGACCCACTCTTCGGGCAAGTTCCTGTTCGCCGCCCGGGTGATCCCCTATCGCGGTTCGTGGCTCGATTTCGAATTCGACGCCAAGGACATCGTCAACGTCCGTATCGACCGCAAGCGCAAGCTGCCGGTCACGGCGCTGCTTTATGCCCTGGGCCTCGATAGCGAGCAGATCCTCGCCTATTTCTACGAAACCGTCACCTGGAAACGGGCCCGCGACGGCTGGCAGGTTCCCTTCGTGGCCGAGCAGTGGCGCAACGCCAAGCCGGCCTTCGCGCTGGTCAATGCCGAAACCGGCGAGGAAGTGTTCCCCGCCGGCCAGAAAGTCTCGCCCCGCGCCGCCAACAAGGCGGAGAAGGACGGCCTGAAGACGCTGCTGATCCCCTCGGAGGAAGTGTTCGGCCGCTTCTCCGCGCGCGACCTGATCGACGAGAGCACAGGCCGCATCTACATCGAGGCGGGCGAGGAAGTGTCGCCCGACAATCTCGAGAAGCTCGACGCCGCCGGCATCGACCAGCTCGACCTGCTCGACATCGACTACGTCAACACCGGCCCGTGGATCCGCAACACCATGGCGGCCGACAAGGCCGAGAACCGCGACGAGGGCCTGGAGGCGATCTACAAGGTCATGCGCCCGGGCGAGCCGCCGACCAAGGAAACCGCCGAAGCGCTGTTCGAAGGCCTGTTCTTCGATCCGGAGCGCTATGATCTCAGCGCCGTGGGCCGGGTGAAGCTCAACATGCGCCTGGGCCTCGATGCCGAGGACACCGTGACCACGCTGCGCAAGGAAGACATCCTCGCGGTGGTCAAGGAGCTGGTGAGCCTCAAGGACGGCAAGGGCGAGGTCGACGATATCGACAACCTCGGCAACCGTCGCGTCCGCTCGGTGGGCGAGCTGCTGGAGAACCAGTACCGCGTCGGCCTGCTGCGCATGGAGCGCGCGGTGAAGGAGCGCATGTCGAGCGTGGACGTGTCCACCGTCATGCCGAATGACCTGATCAACGCCAAGCCGGCGGTGGCCGCCGTGCGCGAGTTCTTCGGTTCCTCGCAGCTGTCGCAGTTCATGGACCAGACCAACCCGCTGTCGGAAGTGACGCACAAGCGCCGCGTCTCCGCGCTCGGGCCGGGCGGCCTAACCCGCGAGCGCGCGGGCTTCGAAGTGCGCGACGTGCATCCCACGCACTATGGCCGCATCTGCCCGATCGAAACGCCGGAAGGCCCGAACATCGGCCTCATCAACTCGCTGTCGACCTTCGCCCGCGTCAACAAGTACGGCTTTATCGAGACGCCGTACCGCACGGTGAGCGACGGCAAGGTCACCAGTGAGGTGACTTACCTCTCGGCGATGGAGGAGCAGAAGCACACCGTCGCCCAGGCCTCGGCCGACACCGATGAGGGCGGTCAGTTCACCGAGGACCTGGTCTCCGCGCGGCAGAACGGCGAGTTCGTCATGGCGCCGAGCGAGACGATCACGCTGATGGACGTGAGCCCGAAGCAGCTCGTTTCCGTCGCCGCATCGCTGATCCCGTTCCTTGAGAACGACGACGCCAACCGCGCGCTGATGGGCTCGAACATGCAGCGCCAGGCGGTGCCGCTGGTCAAGGCCGAGGCGCCGTTCGTCGGCACCGGCATGGAAGAAACCGTGGCGCGCGATTCCGGCGCCGCCATCGGCGCGACTCGCGCGGGCGTGGTGGACCAGGTGGACGCCACCCGCATCGTCATCCGCGCCTCGGGCGAAGTCGATGCCGGCAACCCCGGCGTGGACATCTACAACCTGCAGAAGTTCCAGCGTTCGAACCAGAGCACCTGCATCAACCAGCGCCCGCTGGTGAAGGTGGGCGACGTGGTCGAGGCGGGGGACATCATCGCCGACGGCCCTTCGACCGACCTGGGCGAGCTGGCGCTGGGCCGCAACAGCCTCGTCGCGTTCATGCCGTGGAACGGCTACAACTACGAGGACTCGATCCTGATCTCCGAGCGGATCGTGAAGGATGACGTGTTCACCTCGATCCATATCGAGGAGTTCGAGGTCATGGCCCGCGACACCAAGCTCGGGCCGGAAGACATCACCCGCGACATTCCCAATGTGGGCGAGGAAGCGCTGCGCAACCTCGACGAGGCGGGCATCGTCTATATCGGCGCCGAAGTGCACCCGGGCGATATCCTGGTCGGCAAGATCACGCCCAAGGGCGAAAGCCCGATGACGCCGGAAGAAAAGCTCCTCCGCGCCATCTTCGGCGAGAAGGCCAGCGACGTGCGCGACACCTCGCTGCGTCTGCCGCCGGGCGTTTCCGGCACGATCGTCGAGGTGCGGGTGTTCAACCGCCACGGCATCGAGATCGACGACCGTACCCGCGCGATCCAGAACGAGGAGATTGAACGCCTCAAGAAGGATAGCGAGGACGAACGCAACATCCTCAACCGCGCGACTTACAACCGCCTGCGCGAGATGCTGGTCGGCCAGGTCGCTTCGGCGGCGCCGAAGGGCATCAAGAAGGGCACTGCGATCACCGACGAGGTGATCGAGGGGGTCGAGCGGCACGAATGGTTCAAGTTCGCCGTTGCAGACGATGCCGTGCAGGCCCAGCTCGAAGCGGTGAAGGGCCAGTATGACGAGGCCGTGAAGCGCATCAAGGACAAGTTCGAGGACCGCAAGGAGAAGCTCGAACGCGGTGACGAGCTGGCCCCCGGCGTGCTCAAGATGGTCAAGGTGTTCGTCGCGGTGAAGCGCAAGCTGCAGCCGGGCGACAAGATGGCCGGCCGCCACGGCAACAAGGGCGTCATCAGCCGCATCCTGCCGGCGGAAGACATGCCGTTCCTGGAAGACGGGACGCCGGTGGACATCGTGCTCAACCCGCTGGGCGTGCCTTCGCGCATGAACGTCGGGCAGATCTTCGAAACCCACCTCGGCATGGCCGCGCGAGGGCTCGGCCAGCAGATCGCTTCGGCGCTGGAGGAATGGCGCGATGCCAACCCCAACCCGGAAGCCGCCAAGGCCCCGGCCGCGGTGGTCGAGAAGCTGAAGGACATCTACGGCCCGCAGTACCACGCTGAGATCGAGTCCCGCTCCACCGCCGAAGTGGTGGAACTGGCCTCGAACCTCACCGCCGGCGTCCCGATGGGCACCCCGGTGTTCGACGGCGCGCGTGAGTCCGACGTTTCGGCGATGCTCGAAAAGGCCAACCTGCCCACCTCGGGCCAGGTCACGCTTTATGATGGCCGCAGCGGCGAGGCGTTCGACCGCAAGGTGACGGTGGGCTACATCTACATGCTGAAGCTGCACCACCTGGTGGACGACAAGATCCACGCGCGCTCGATCGGGCCGTACAGCCTCGTCACCCAGCAGCCGCTGGGCGGCAAGGCGCAGTTCGGCGGGCAGCGGTTCGGTGAGATGGAGGTCTGGGCGCTCCAGGCCTACGGCGCCGCCTATACGCTGCAGGAAATGCTCACCGTGAAGTCCGACGACGTGGTCGGCCGGACCAAGGTCTACGAGGCGATCGTCAAGGGCGACGACACCTTCGAGGCCGGCATCCCGGAGAGCTTCAACGTGCTCGTGAAGGAAATGCGCTCGCTGGGCCTCAACGTCGAACTGTCCTCGCTCGATGACGGCGAGGACGAGGACCAGTGGCCGGAGGCGGCGGAATAGCAGCAGGGCCCTCCCGCCGGGAGGGTCACCGAATTCTCCCCTCCCGCGCGCGGGAGGGGTCGGGGGAGGGCCTGTTAGGGCAAGCTCACCCCGGACGGAACAAGCCCTCCCCTAACCCCTCCCGCAAGCGGGAGGGGAAATGGAGCGAAAAATGAACGAACTGACCAAATTCACCAACCAGATCGCGAAGCCCGAAACCTTCGACCAGATCCAGATCGGCATCGCCAGCCCGGAGCGCATCCGCTCGTGGTCGTTCGGCGAGATCAAGAAGCCCGAGACGATCAACTACCGCACCTTCAAACCGGAGCGTGACGGCCTGTTCTGCGCGCGCATCTTCGGTCCGGTGAAGGACTACGAGTGCCTGTGCGGCAAGTACAAGCGCATGAAGTACAAGGGCGTCGTCTGCGAGAAGTGCGGCGTCGAAGTGACGGTGACCAAGGTCCGCCGCGAGCGGATGGGCCATATCGAGCTGGCCGCCCCGGTCGCGCACATCTGGTTCCTGAAGTCGCTGCCGAGCCGCATCGGCCTGCTGCTCGACATGCAGCTCAAGCAGCTTGAGCGCGTGCTCTATTTCGAAGCCTATATCGTCACCGAGCCGGGCCTGACCCCGCTGGAGAAGTACCAGCTCCTCACCGAGGACGAACTGCTCGACGCGCAGGACGAATATGGCGAGGACGCCTTCACCGCCGGCATCGGCGCGGAAGCGGTCAAGATCATGCTGATGGACCTCGACCTGGCGCAGGAAAAGGAAGACCTGCTCAAGGAACTGGCCGAGACCAAGTCCACCCTCAAGCCGAAGAAGATCATCAAGCGCCTGAAGGTCGTGGAAAGCTTCATCGATTCCGGCAACCGCCCGGAATGGATGATCCTCGACGTGATCCCGGTCATTCCGCCGGAACTGCGCCCGCTGGTGCCGCTGGACGGCGGCCGCTTCGCGACGTCCGACCTCAATGACCTCTATCGCCGCGTGATCAACCGCAACAACCGGTTGAAGCGCCTGATGGAACTGCGCGCGCCGGACATCATCGTGCGCAACGAAAAGCGCATGTTGCAGGAAGCGGTGGACGCCCTGTTCGACAACGGCCGCCGCGGCCGGGTGATCACCGGCGCCAACAAGCGCCCGCTCAAGTCGCTCAGCGACATGCTGAAGGGCAAGCAGGGCCGCTTCCGTCAGAACCTGCTCGGCAAGCGCGTCGACTATTCGGGCCGTTCGGTCATCGTGACCGGGCCGGAGCTGAAGCTGCACCAGTGCGGGTTGCCGAAGAAGATGGCGCTCGAGCTGTTCAAGCCGTTCATCTACGCCCGTCTGGACGCCAAGGGTCTGTCGATGACCCTGAAGCAGGCGAAGAAGTGGGTCGAGAAGGAACGCAAGGAAGTCTGGGACATCCTGGACGAGGTGATCCGCGAGCATCCGGTGCTGCTGAACCGCGCGCCGACGCTCCACCGCCTGGGCATCCAGGCGTTCGAGCCGGTGCTGATCGAGGGCAAGGCGATCCAGCTTCACCCGCTGGTCTGTTCCGCCTTCAACGCCGACTTCGACGGCGACCAGATGGCCGTGCACGTGCCGCTGAGCCTCGAGGCGCAGCTGGAAGCGCGTGTGCTGATGATGTCCACCAACAATATCCTCAGCCCCGCCAACGGCAAGCCGATCATCGTGCCTTCGCAGGACATGGTGCTGGGCCTCTATTACCTGTCGATGGACCGCGAGGGTGAGCCCGGCGAGGGCAAGATCCTGGCCGATATCGACGAGGTCCACCAGGCGCTGCACGTCGGCGCGGTCACGCTGCACTCGAAGATCGTCAGCCGGGTGCCGCAGACCGACGAGAAGGGCAACCAGTATATGAAGCGGGTGGAAACCACCCCCGGCCGCATGCTGATCGGCGAATGCCTGCCGAAGAGCCACCGCGTGCCGTTCGACGTCGTCAACCGGCTTCTGACCAAGAAGGACATCGGCGACGTGATCGACGAGGTCTATCGCCACACCGGGCAGAAGGACACGGTGCTGTTCGCCGATGCGATCATGGCGCTGGGCTTCCGCAACGCCTTCAAGGCGGGCATCTCGTTCGGCAAGGACGACATGATTATCCCGGACAGCAAGGCCGAGCTGGTCGAGCAGACCAAGGCGCTGGTGGCCGATTACGAGCAGCAGTATCAGGACGGCTTCATCACCCAGCAGGAAAAGTACAACAAGGTGATCGACGCCTGGAGCCGTTGCGGCGACCAGGTGGCGAACGCCATGATGGACGAGATCCGCGCGGCGCCGAAGGACGAGAACGGCCGGCAGAAGCCGATCAACTCGATCTACATGATGAGCCATTCGGGCGCGCGCGGTTCGCCGGCGCAGATGAAGCAGCTCGCCGGCATGCGCGGGCTGATGGCCAAGCCTTCGGGCGAGATCATCGAAACGCCGATCATCTCGAACTTCAAGGAAGGCCTGACCGTCCTTGAATACTTCAACTCCACCCACGGCGCCCGCAAGGGCCTGGCCGACACCGCGCTCAAGACGGCGAACTCGGGCTATCTGACCCGCCGTCTGGTCGATGTCTCGCAGGATTGCGTGGTCATCGTGGAGGATTGCGGGACCGAGCGGGCGCTGGAAATGCGCGCGATCATCCAGGGCGGCTCTGTCATCGCCTCTCTGGGCGAGCGCATCCTGGGCCGCACCACGGCCGAGGACCTGGTCAACGCCAAGACCGGCGAAGTCATCGTCAAGGCGGGCACCCTGCTCGACGAGGCGATGGTCAAGGCGATCGAGGAAGCCGAAGTGCAGTCGGCCAAGATCCGCAGCCCGCTGGTCTGCGAGGCGGAGCAGGGCGTCTGCGCCACCTGCTATGGCCGCGATCTGGCGCGCGGTACGCCGGTCAACATCGGCGAGGCCGTGGGCGTGATCGCCGCGCAGTCGATCGGCGAGCCGGGCACCCAGCTGACCATGCGCACCTTCCACATCGGCGGCGCGGCGCAGGTGAACGAGACCAGCCACCTCGAATCGATCTCCGACGGCACCGTGCAGTATCGCGACATGCCGACCATCACCGACAAGCGGGGCCGCCGCCTGTCGCTGGCCCGCAGCGGCGAGATGGTGGTGATCGACAGCGAAGGCCGCGAGCGCGCGATCCATCGCGTGCCTTACGGCACGATGCTGATGTTCGAGGACGGCAGCAAGGTGAAGGAAGGCGATCGCCTGGCCGAATGGGACCCGTTCACCCTGCCGATCATCACCGAGCAGTCGGGCATCGTCCGCTTCCAGGACCTGGTCGAAAGCAAGACCCTGGAAGAGCGCGTGGACGAGGCCACCGGCATCGCCCAGCGCGTGGTCACCGAATATCGCGCCACCGGCCGTTCCAAGAAGGAAGACCTGCGTCCGCGCCTCACCCTGCTGGGCGAGGAAGGGGGCAAGAAGGGCGAGGAAACGGAAGCGGCGCGCTATATGCTCGCCCCGGGCACCACGCTTTCGGTCGAGGACGGGCAGCGCGTGGAGGCGGGCGACATCCTGGCCCGCGCGTCGCGCGAAGCCGCCAAGACGCGTGACATCACCGGCGGTCTGCCGCGGGTGGCGGAACTGTTCGAGGCGCGCATCCCGAAGGACAACGCGATCATCGCCAAGATCAGCGGCCGGGTGGAATTCGTCCGCGATTACAAGGCCAAGCGCAAGATCGCGATCGTTCCGGAAGAGGGCGATCCGGTGGAATACCTGATCCCCAAGACCAAGGTGATCGATGTCCAGGAAGGCGACTTCGTCAAGAAGGGCGATACGCTGATCTCGGGCAGCCCGAACCCGCACGACATCCTGGAAGTTCTGGGGATCGAGGCGCTCGCCGAGTACCTCGTGAACGAGATCCAGGAAGTCTATCGGCTCCAGGGCGTGAAGATCAACGACAAGCACATCGAGGTGATCGTTCGCCAGATGCTGCAGAAGGTCGAGATCACCGACGGCGGCGATACGACGCTGCTGCCGGGCGAGCAGGTCGATCTCGAGGAGATGAACGAGATCAACGCCAAGCTGACCAAGGGCCAGCAGCCGGCCCAAGGCAAGCCGGTGCTGCTGGGCATCACCAAGGCCAGCTTGCAGACCCGTTCGTTCATCTCGGCCGCCTCGTTCCAGGAGACCACCCGCGTGCTGACGCAGGCGGCGGTCGAAGGGAAGAAGGACACGCTGATCGGCCTCAAGGAGAACGTGATCGTGGGCCGTCTCATCCCCGCCGGCACCGGCGCGGGCATGAACCGGCTGCGGGTCACCGCCTCCAGCCGCGATGCGGCGATCCGCGCCGCGTGGAAGAAGGCGCAGGAGCACCTCATCATGGCCGATACCGCGGCTGAGGAGCATGCGGCGGAGCTGGAGCAGGGGCCGGAAGCGGCGATCGGCGACGATGCGCTGGCGCGGGTCGAGGGTGAAACCCACGGCACCGATGCCGATGCCGGCGAGTACCTGAACCAGGCCGAGGAAACGCTCGAAGCGCCCGAGGCCGCTGCGCAAGAGGACGCTTCCGACGCGGAGTGACCTGGCGGGCCTTTCGGCCCTGATCGAATGACAGCCGCCGCCCGGGGATGCCCGGGCGGCGGTTTTTCTTTGGCCCTTCATGCCGCTGGCGAATTGCGCGAGGGACGCTAAGCTGCCGCCCTCCACAAGCAGGGGAGAAGAGGCAATGAAAGCGATTGTAGCCCTGTTCGCCGCCGCCGGCCTGGCCGCCACCGCCACGGTGGCGCTGGCGCCATCCGTAGCCATCGCCGCCGCGCCGAGCGCCGATATCGGCGGCACCTGGACCACTTCGTTCGACAGCCAGGTGGGCAAGCAGACCTACACCTATACCTTCAAGGTCGAAGGCGGGACGCTGACCGGGCACAGCAAGTCGAACTTGGGCGAATCGGACCTCAAAGGCACCGTGGACGGAGACAAGGTCACCTTCGTGGAGAACCTGGACTACCAGGGCCAGCCGCTCGCCATCACTTATACCGGGCAGATCGTTTCCGCCGACGAGATCAAGTTCAAGCGCGACGTGGCCGGCCAGGGTGGTGAGGAGTTCACCGCCACGCGACAGAAGTAGGCGCGCGCCGCGCCGAATCGCGCGCTTTCCCGCGCCGCGAAATCGCCTATTGGGGGCGGCATGACCGTCACCACCCGTTTCGCGCCGTCGCCCACCGGCCGGCTGCATGTCGGCAACATCCGCACGGCGCTGCACAACTGGCTGCTGGCCCGCAAGGCCGGCGGCCGGTTCTTCCTGCGGATCGACGATACCGACGCCGCGCGCAGCGAGGAGCGGTTCGTGGAGGCGATCCGGGAAGACCTCGCCTGGCTGGGGCTGGAACCGCAGGGCGAGGAACGGCAATCGGCCCGGCTGGCGCTTTACGAGGCGGCGTTCGAGCGGCTGAAAGCGGCGGGGCGCGTCTATCCGGCCTATGAAACGGCGCAGGAGCTCGACCTCAAGCGCAAGATCGCGCTCGGGCGCGGGCTGCCGCCGATCTACGACCGCGCGGCCCTGGCCTTGAGCGAGGCCGAGCGCGCGGAGAAGGAGGCGCAGGGCATCGCGCCGCACTGGCGCTTCCGGCTCGACCACGCTGAGCCGATCGAATGGACCGACGGCATCCGCGGGCCGCAGCATTTCGACCCGGCGCAGCTGTCGGACCCGGTGGTTCGCCGCGCCGACGGCTCGTGGCTCTATATGCTGCCGAGCGCGGTGGACGACATGGACATGGGCGTGACCGACGTGCTGCGGGGGGAGGATCATGTTTCCAACACCGCGCTGCAGATCCAGATGTTCACCGCGCTGGACGCCACGCCGCCGCGCTTCGCGCACGAGGCGCTGCTGGTCGGCAGCGAGGGCAAGCTATCGAAGCGGCTGGGCTCGCTGGGCGCGGAGGCGTTTCGCGAGGAGGGGATCGAGCCCGAGGCGCTTGTGGCGCTGCTGGCGCGGCTCGGCACCTCGCAGCCGGTGGAGCCGATCGCCGATCGGGCCGAGCTGGTCGAAACCTTCGATCTCGCCACATTCGGCCGCGCGCCGGCCCGGTTCGACGAAGCCGAACTGGCGCGGCTCAACGCGGCGATCGTCCACCGCATGCCGTTCGAGCGCGCGCAAGAGCGCTTGCCCGAGGGCATGGACGCCGCCGCGTGGGAGGCGATCCGGCCGAACCTGGAGCGAGTGTCCGACGCCGCCGAATGGTGGCAAGTCGTGACCGGGCCTGTCGAAGCGCCCGTGCTCGACGCGGAAACGCGGGCCTATCTCGGCGAAGCGGCGCGCCTGCTGGCCTGGGGCGACGATCCGTGGACTGCGCTGGCCGGCGCGCTCAAGGCGGCGACTGGCCGCAAGGGCAAGGCGCTGTTCCATCCCTTGCGCCTGGCGCTCACCGGCCGCGAGTCCGGCCCCGACATGCACGCCCTGCTGCCGCTGATCGGCGAGGCGGAAGCGCGCCGCAGGCTGGAAGCCGCCGCCACGGCCTGACGGCGGAAAACCGCCCCTCAACGCTTTTTCGCTTGGCTTCGCGCAAAGCATGGCCTAGCGAACGCGACGTTATATTATCACATCAACGTTGCTTGCTCGGGATCTGTCATGAAAATCGCTCGTCTGGCGCTTGCCGCCGTCTCGACTCTCGCCCTCGCTGCTCCGGCCTTCGCGCAGGACGCCGCGCCGGATCGCACTGAGCCGGTGCGGCCAGTGGCCCCCGACGATGATTTCCATGGGCAGACGATCTACGTCACTGCGCCGGGCCTGCAACGACTGGAGCTGCTGGCGGGCACTTCGGTGCTGACCGGCACCGATCTCCAGCGCAATCTGGATGGGCAGATCGGCGAAGTGCTCGCCCGGCTTCCGGGCGTTTCGGCCACCAGCTTCGCGCCCGGCGTCTCGCGCCCCGTGCTGCGCGGGCTCCAGGGAGACCGGGTGCGCGTGCTGACCGACGGGATCGGCTCGCTCGACGCGTCGAACACTTCGGCCGATCACGCCGTGCCGATCGATCCGCTGACCGCCGAGAGGATCGAAGTGCTGCGCGGGCCGGCCGTGCTGCTTTACGGCAGCTCGGCGATCGGCGGCGCGGTCAACGTGATCGACAAGCGCATTCCGCTGGCCGTGCCGGACGAGCCGGTCCATTTCGACGCCCTGGCGGGTCTGGATACGGCCTATGACCTGCGCGAAGGCGGCGCCTCGATCGACGTGCCGCTGGCCTCGCGGCTGGTGTTCCACGCCGATGGTTCCTATCGCAAGACGGACGATGTGAGGATCCCCGGCTATGCGCTGGTGCCGTCCTTGCGCGAGGATCTGCTGGCCGAGGCCGACGCTGCGGATGATGCCGGCGAAGCTGCCGAGCTGCGCGAAGTCGCCAATCAGCGCGGCACTTTGCCGCACAGCGCCACGGAAACCTGGTCCGCCGGCGCGGGCCTGGCCTGGATCGGCGACAAGGGGAGCCTGGGCATCTCCGCCGGCTGGTACGACACGACTTACGGCATCTCCGAACGGCCCGGCGCGGAAGAGGAGGGCGGCGAGGAAGCCGAAGGTGGCGAGCACGAGGGCGTCGCCATCGATCTGCATCAGTTCCGCGCCGGGCTGCGCGGCACGCTCGATCTCGGCAGCGGATTCTTCTCCCAGGCGCGCACGCGCTGGGGCTATTCGGATTACAAGCACGCCGAGATCGAAGGCGGCGAAGTGGGCACGACCTTCCTGGTCGATGGCGTCGAAGGGCGGCTGGAGCTGGTCCAGAACCAGCGCGGCGGATGGAGCGGCTCCATCGGCGCGCAGTACCTGCACCGCAATTTCGAAGCGATCGGCGAAGAGGCCTTCGTGCCGCCGAACACCACCGACCAGTTCGGCCTGTTCACCTTGCAGGAGATCGAGTTCGGCCCCTGGCGGGCGCAGGCGGGCGGGCGCTACGAACATACCGACACCACCGTCGCATCGCTGGGCATCCAGCGCGATTTCGATACGTTCTCCGGCGCGCTGGGGCTGTCGCGCGATCTGGGCGGCGGGCTGACGGCGGGCGTCAACGGCTCGCGTTCGGAACGCGCGCCGACCACCGAGGAACTCTACGCCAACGGCCCCCACGTGGCGACGCAGCAGTTCGAAGTCGGCAACCCCGACCTGACCAAGGAAGGCGCCTGGGGGCTGGAAGGCTATCTGCGCGGCCGTGCCGGGCCGGCGGAGCTGAGCCTCAGCGTCTACAAGAACTGGTTCGAGAACTTCGTCTACCTACAGGACCTGGGCACGCTGGAAGATGCATTGCCGGTCTATCGGCAATTGCAGCAGGATGCGGATTTCATCGGTATCGAGGGCGAAGTGACCGTGCCCGTCTGGCGTGGGGGCGGCTGGACGCTGCTGGCCAATGCCAAGGGCGATTACGTCCGCGCCACCCTGGCCGACGGTTCGCCGGTGCCGCGCATCCCGCCGCTGAGCCTGCTCGGCGCGCTGGAGCTGCAATCGAGCCGGTGGGAAGCGCGGGCCGAAGTCGAATGGTACGACAAGCAGGATCGCCTGGCCACGCTGGAGACGCCGACGGATGGCTTCGCCTTCATCAACGCCTCGGTCGCGTGGAAGCCGCTGCGCGGAAGCGAGAACTTCACGCTGATGCTACAGGCGAACAATCTGTTCGACGTGGAGGGCCGCCGGCACGCGAGCTTTACCAAGGACTTCGTGCCCCTGGCCGGCCGCAACGTGAAGCTGACGGCGCGGTTGAGCCTGTAACGGCCCCCACGCGGGGTGCCTTACGGCGCCTCGTAGTGGAACGGGGCGATCACCGGTTCGGGGAACGCTTCGTATTCGAAGCTCTGCGGGCGATCGGGCTGGACACCTTCGGTGGATCGCAGCAGCGGCACGCCGCCGCGGTGCCAGCCCTGGTCGTATTCGCAGTAGAAGTTGATCACGCCATGCAGGCTGGCGATGCGCCATGTGCCCTGCTCGCGCACATAGGTGTTCTCGTAAGTGGCCTCGCCCCAGCGGCCTTCCTTGCCGAGGAAGCCGACCATCATCAGCGTGCGCCAGCGGCCTTTTGCGGTGCCCGCCTCGCTGTCGATATGCAGCACGGGCTGGAGCTGCATGTGGTTGAAGACCACGCCATGGCCATAGGCCGGCAGGCGCTTGAGATATTCGCGCACCCGCTCACGCCCGACATAGACCCCGCGCCCGGCGATCTCGAGCGTCCCGTCCGTTGCGAACAGGTCCGCCGCCTTGTCCCACAGGCCCTTGTCCACATAGTAGCCATAGGCACCCTGCAGGTTGACCAATTCGCGGTAATCATCGGCCGCCTGCACTCTCTGGCGCAGCGCGGCGATTTCCGCACGAAGCTCGGCAATTTCGTCCATTCCCCTCCCCTTTTCCTCTGTTTCAGAACCAGCGGCGCCGTGGCCTTACTTCGGGAACGCCGTCCGCGTCGACATCCGTCACCACCGTATGCGGGGCGGACATCACGCCTTCGGCGCGGCCTTCCGCCCGCGCGGCGCGCACGTCGGCATCGTGCGCCCTGCGTTCGGCCCGCATATAATCATAGCTGCCGCGCATCTGGCCATAGGCGAAGACCATCAGCAGCCCGCCGATCAGCGCAACATGCATCAGCGACGTGGCCAGCCCCATGGGATCGGTGAAATCGTGATGGAAGAACAGGATCGTCAACGCAACGTAGGCGGCAAGGACGATCGAAACCAGGCGCGTCATCAGCCCGATTGCCAGCAGGATCGCGGTAACGATTTCGAAGAAGGCGACCACGAGCGCGAGATTGGGCGACAGGCCGACCGATTCGAGCATCGCCATGGCGGAGCCTGGATCGAAGACCTTCTGCAGCCCCGAGACGAGGAACAGGAGCGCTATCAACAGGCGGCCGATTATCGCGGCGATCAGGGACATCGCGGTTCTCCCATGGCGTCGGCCCGTCCGGCCGCGCCCCATTCCAACGCGCGGGCGGCCGATCCGTGCCGAACGCTACAGCCGGGGGAGGGTGACGCCGCGTTGCCCCATGTACTTGCCCGCGCGGTCGGCATAGCTGATCTCGCACGGTTCGTTGCCCTGGAGGAACAGGAACTGGCAGGCGCCTTCATTGGCGTAGATCTTGGCGGGCAGCGGCGTGGTGTTGGAGAATTCCAGCGTGACGTGCCCTTCCCAGCCCGGTTCCAGCGGCGTGACGTTCACGATGATCCCGCAGCGGGCATAGGTGCTCTTGCCCAGGCAGATCACCAGCACGTCGCGCGGCACGCGGAAATATTCGACCGTGCGGGCCAGGGCGAAGGAATTGGGCGGAATCACGCAGACGTCGGTCTTGCGGTCGACGAAGCTGTTGGACGCGAAGTCCTTCGGATCGACCAGCGCGTTGTCGACATTGGTGAAGATCTTGAACTCGTCCGCCACCCGCGCGTCATAGCCATAGGACGAAAGGCCATAGGAGATGCAGCCTTCGCGCCGCTGCGCTTCCACGAAAGGCTCTATCATCCCTTCGTTGCGGGCCTTGTCGCGGATCCATTTATCGCTGAGAATCGACATAGCGCAGCGATTCCGGAGGGGACGGGCCGGGGCAAGCCGGGCCCGAACGTTATCCCCCTCCTCGTCCCCATAATCGTCATGCTGAACGCGTTTCAGCATCCATCGAGGGGCACTTCCGGAGCTTGCCGGCAACACGTTGGGACGGGGCTCGAACCGATGGCCCCGTTCGTGCGGAGAGATGGACCCTGAAACAAGTTCAGGGTGACGGGGGTGTTGGGTTGGATAGGCGGGATCAGCCGCCCGCCAGCAGGGTCGCGTTCCCGCCGGCGGCGGTGGTGTCGATCGTCGTCACCCGCTCCGTGGCGAAGCGCACGACGTAGTTCGGGCCGCCTGCCTTGGGGCCGGTGCCGGAAAGCCCCTCGCCGCCAAAGGGCTGGCTGCCGACCACCGCGCCGATCTGGTTGCGGTTGACGTAGACATTGCCCGCCCGCGCGCGGCTTTCGACCAAGCGGCGGGTGGCGTCGATCCGGCTGTGGAGGCCGAGGGTGAGGCCGTAGCCGGTGGCGTTGATGGCCTCGATCACCTGCTCCAGCTCACTCGCGGCGAAGCGGGCGACGTGGAGGACGGGGCCGAAGTTCTCCCGCTGGAGATCGGCGATGGAATCGATCTCGACGATCGCCGGGGCGACGAAGGTGCCCCGTGCGCACTCGGCCGGTAACTCGCGTTGCCAGACCCGGCGCCCGGCCGCGCGCATCATGGCGACATGGCTATCGAGCAGGGCCTTGGCCTCGGCATCGATCACCGGGCCGATATCGGTGGCGAGGGCCGCCGGATCGCCGATCACCAGCGCTGCGAACGCGCCGCGGATCATTTCCAGCATCGCATCGGCCACATCGTCTTGCAGATAGAGCACGCGCAAGGCGCTGCACCGCTGGCCCGCGCTCTGGAACGCGCTGCTCATCACGTCGCGCGTGACCTGTTCCGGCAAGGCGGAACTGTCGACGATCAGCGCGTTCTGCCCGCCGGTTTCCGCGATCAGCGTGGCGATCGGGGCATCGCGCGCGGCCAGGGCGCGGTTGATCGCCCGCGCGGTGTCGGTCGATCCGGTGAAGGCGACCCCCGCCAGGCGCGGATCGCGGGTGAGCGCGCCACCTACCTTGCCGTCCCCGGGCGCAAGCTGGAGCACTGCGCTGGGGATGCCCGCCTCGTGGCACAGCTTCACCGCCAAAGCGGCGATCAGCGGCGTCTGCTCCGCCGGCTTGGCGATCACGCTATTGCCCGCCGCCAGCGCGCCGGCAGCCATGCCGATGAAGATCGACAGCGGGAAGTTCCACGGGCTGATGGTGGCGAACACGCCGCGTCCGTGCAGCCGCAGCAGGTTCTGCTCCCCGGTGGGGCCGGGCAGCGGCTGCGGCGCGCTGAACAGCATGCGCGCTTCGCAAGCGTAATAGCGCAGGAAATCGACCGCCTCGCGCAGTTCCAGCACGCTGTCCACCAGCGCCTTACCCGCTTCGCGCTGGCACAGACTGACGAACTCGGCCGTATGGGCTTCGAACAGGTCGGAGGCGCGGATCAGAAGCTCCGCCCGGGCCGTGCCGCCGAGCGCATCCCACCCCGGCTGCGCGGCCTGGGCTCGGGCGAGCATCAGATCGACATCGGCGGCACTGGCGTCGAGCGACTGGCCGACGATCATGGAGCTATCCTGAGGCGAGCGGATTTCGCGCGTCTCCTCCTCCTCCTCCTCCCCTTCAGGGGAGGGGGTCGGGGGGTGGGGCTTGTCGAGCGCGGGCGCTACATCCCCCGCCCCAACCCCTCCCCTCAAGGGGAGGGGCTTTGCCAGTGCGGTCGGGACGGCCGCCCATTCGCGTGTGCCCAGCGCTTTCAGCGCGGCCAGCAAGGGCTCGCGCACCAGCGGATCGGCCAGGTCCACGCCGGCGCTGTTGCGGCGATTGGGGTAGATGTCGGCCGGCAGCGGGATCGAGGCATTGCGCTTCGGCTGGAGCGCGGCGAGGTCCGCTACGGGATCGGTTACCAGGTCCGCCACCGGCACGTCGGCATCGGCCATGCGGTTGACGAAGGAGGAATTGGCCCCGTTCTCCAGCAGGCGGCGGACCAGATAGGCCAGCAGGTCCTTGTGCCCGCCCACCGGCGCATAGATGCGCACCCGCGTGGGCCGGTCGCCCTCTTCCTCGGCGAGAACGTCGTAAACATCCTCGCCCATGCCGTGCAGGCGCTGGAATTCGAAGGCCTCTTGTCGGCCTGCCGTTTCGCCACTGGCTGCCAGCGCTTTCACCGCCCCGATGGTATAGGCGTTGTGCGTGGCGAAGGCAGGGTAGATCGCGTCCGGCGCGGCGAGCAGCTTGCCGGCGCAGGCGAGGTAGGACACGTCGGTCGCCACCTTGCGGGTGAACACCGGATAGTCCGGATAGCCGCCCACCTGGCTCAGCTTGATCTCGCTGTCCCAATAGGCGCCTTTGACCAGCCGGACCAAGAACCGCCGGCCGTGACGCCGCGCCAGCGCGATGGTCCAGTCGCACAGTGGAACGGCGCGCTTCTGATAGGCTTGCAGCGCCAGGCCGAAGCCTTGCCAGCCATCCGCGAACAGCGCGTCGTCGGCGGCGAGCGCCTCGATCACGTCGAGCGAGAGTTCCAGCCGTTCGGCTTCTTCGGCGTCGATGGTGAAATGGATGTCGGCCCGGCTTGCCGCCAGCGCCAGCTCGCGCACCATGGAGACGAGCGCGGCCCTTGCCGCTTCCGCATGGAGGAAATCGTAGCGCGGATAGAGCGCGGAAAGCTTGACCGAGATGCCGGGATTTTCCCGCACCCCGCCTGTCGCCTCGCGCGCCAGCCGCTCTATCGCCATGGCGTAGGACCGGCGATAGCGCTCTGCATCGGCGAAGGTCATCGCGGCTTCGCCCAGCATGTCGAAGCTGTGCGTCAGGCCCTTTTTCCGCTCCGGCTCCGCCCGCTTCAGCGCCTCGCCGATTGTGCGCCCGAAAACGAATTGGCCGCCGAGGATGCGCATGGCCTGCAAGGTCGCCTGGCGGATCACCGGCTCGCCCAGGCGGCCCACCGCGCGGCTCAGCGCGGCGCCGAGCCCGGCCGTCTCCCGCGTGCCGCCGCGCAGGACCTGGCCGGTCAGCATCAGCGAGAACGTTGCGGCATTGACGAAGGTGGAGCTGGAATCGCCGAGATGCTCGGACCAGTCGATATTGGCCAGCTTGTCGTGGATCAGCGCGTCGGCGGTTTCCGTGTCCGGCACACGGAGCAGCGCTTCGGCCAGGCACATCAGGGCAATGCCTTCCTCGGTGCCGAGGCCGTAACTTTGCAGGAAGGCATCGAGCCCGCTCGCCTTACGTGCGCGTGCACCTTCGATCAGGCGGGACGCCAGTGCGGCGGCCTGCCCGTGAACGGCGGTGGCCGGGGCGGCCTGGTCCAGCCGCTGCGCGATGCAGGCCGCTTCCTCCTGGCGATAGGCGGCGCGAAGGGCGGAGCGGTCCACGGTCATCCCGGCGCCCTGCACCTGGTTTCATGTGTAATCAAGATGCCCCTCACGTCCTTCGTCACTCCGCGCCTCGCCATGACGAAACCGAGGTGCGCTAATCCGCCAGCCACTCATAGCGGAAGGCATCGCCGTCACGTTTCACGTAGCCGGCGGAACTGCGGCGGAAGTGCGCCGGGAAGCACAGGGTGTCGGTATCGGCGAGCCGTTCCATCGTGTCCCTGCGCACCTTGCAGGCGGCGGCGCCATCGGTGTCGAAGGCGAACGGCAAGTCGTGGCGGATCAGCTGCACCGGGTGGTGGATCACGTCGCCCCAGAATATCCCCGCCGGGCCATCCGCCTGGGCGTTGATCGTGCAGCAGCCGGGGGAATGGCCATAGGCCGGTTCCAGCCACACGCCGTTGCCGATTTCGCGGTGAGCGATCGAATCTTCCTCGACCAATTCTCCCTGGCCCGCTTCCATCACCGGCACGATCGAATCGAGGAAGGCCGCATTGTGCAGCGCCTCGCCCGCCGGATCGGTCTGGAAATACTCGAAATCGCGCCGGCCGAAGACATAGCGGGCCTTGGGGAAAGTCGGCACCCACTTGCCGTTGTCGAGCCGGGTGTTCCAGCCGACATGATCGAAGTGCAGATGGGTGCACATGACCATGTCGATATCCTCGGGCGCGAAGCCGGCGCGCCTGAGATTGCCGAGGTAATCGGTGTTCAGCTGGTGGACTTCGGGCAAGTCGCGGTTCTTGTGATTGCCGCAGCAGGTATCGATCAGGATCGTGCGGCCATCGATCTCGATTACCCACGAATGGACCGAGAAGGTCATGAAGCTGGTTTCCGGATCGGCGGTGATCTCGTCCGGCTGATCGTACCAGGTCAACAGGCGCTTCATGTCATCGGCCGTGGTGCCGGGCAGCTGGCTCAACAGCGGCACCGGGCTGTCCATCTCATGCACCTTGTGCACGCGCATCCGTCCCAGCTCGATCGGCTTCATTTGCTCTCTCCCGCCGGCTGTTCTAGCCGGTCGCCAGTGTTTTGGGAGATACGATGAGACAGGGCAACGGTATTGCCGCCCAGCCGGTCCACGCCAATGGCACCGTCGCCGATGCGATCGCCGCGGTGCTGAAGCGCGAAGGGGTGGACGTGGTGTTCGGCTATCCGCGCAACCAGATCCTGGAAGCGGCGGCGCGGATAGACATTCGCACGGTGATCGTGCGGCAGGAACGCACTGGGCTGCACATGGCCGATGCGCTCAGCCGCCTGAGCAAGGGCGCGCGCATGGGCGTGTTCGTGATGCAGCAGGGGCCGGGGGCGGAGAACGCCTTCGGCGGCGTGGCCCAGGCCTTTGCCGACAGCGTGCCGGTGCTGGTCATGCCGCAGGGCTATGCGCTGAGCGAGGCTTATGTGCCCTACAACTTCAACTCGGTGCGATCCATGGCGAGCGTCGCCAAGCATGCCGAGCCGCTGACCAGCCCCGCCGATGTGGCCCCGGTGCTGCGCCGCGCCTTTTCGATGCTGCGCAACGGGCGGCCGCAGCCGGTGGTGATCGAGCTGCCTTATGACGTGCTGGTGATGCCGTTCGAAGGCACGCTGGACTATGCACCGGGCAAGGTCGCGCTGTCGCAGCCGGCGCAGTCCGCTATCGAGGCAGCGGCGGAAGCGCTGATCGCGGCGGGGAATCCGGCGATCTATGCCGGGCAGGGCGTCCACTGGTCCGAAGCCTATGCGGAACTGCGCGCGCTGGCCGAGCATCTGGCGCTTCCGGTGATGACCAGCCTGCCGGGCAAGAGCGCCTTCGACGAAACGCACCCGCTGGCGCTCGGTTCGGGGGGCAACGGGATCAACGGCTGCGTGCGCAAGTGGCTGGACGAATGCGACCTGCTGTTCGGCATCGGTTGCAGCTTTACCGCCACATCGTTCGGCCTGGCGATTCCCGAAGGGAAGCGGGTGATCCACGCGACGCTCGACCCGCTGGACATCGACAAGTCGGTGCCGAGCGAGATCGCCTTGGTGGGCGATGCCAGGCTGACTCTGGCAGCGCTTCTGGAGGCGGTGAAGCGGCGCGTTCCGGCACCGCGCGATGCCAGTGCGATAGAGCGGCAAATCGCCGAGACGGAGCGACAATGGCTGGCGAAATGGGAGCCGAAGCGATCGCAGGACAGTGCGCCGCTGTCACCCTATCGCGTGTTGCGCGATCTCTACGACACGGTGGACGTCGCCAATACGATCATCACCCACGATGCCGGTTCGCCCCGCGATCAGCTCGTGCCGTTCTGGAAGAGCGTGACGCCGCACAGCTATATCGGCTGGGGCAAGTCCACCCAGCTCGGCTATGGCCTGGGCCTGGCGATGGGGGCGAAGCTCGCCTGCCCCGACAAGCTGTGCATCAACGTCTGGGGGGATGCGGCGATCGGCTTTACCGGCACCGACCTGGAAACCGCGGCGCGCGACGGCATCCCGATCCTTTCGATCCTGCTCAACAACCAGGCGATGGCGATTGAGCTGCCGATCATGCCGCAGGCGACGGCGAAATATCGGGCGACCGATATCACCGGCGACTATGCCCTGTTCGCCCGCTCGCTCGGCTGCCATGGAGAACGGGTGAGCGAGGCGGCCGAGATCGTCCCCGCCCTCAGGCGCGCGATCGCGGCGGTGGAGCGCGGGCAGCCGGCGCTGGTGGAATTCATCACCGAGCAGGAGACCGAGTTCTCGCGCGGCTAACCCGCTCTTAACCACGCCGCGCCATATCCCTCCTGACGAGGGGGGCGCTTCGATGGACGATCTGCTGACCGAATTCGTCGCCGAGACGCGCGAGATGCTTGGCGCGCTGGCGAGCGAGGTCGTCGCCTGGGAAGCCGATCCGGCCGACCGCGCCCGGCTCGATACGATCTTCCGCTTCGTCCACACGGTGAAGGGCAATTGCGGATTCTTCGATTTCCCCCGGCTGGCGGCGCTGAGCCATGCCGCCGAGGATGCGCTGGCCGACGTGCGCGCCGGGCAGCGCAGCGCCGACCGCCGGCTGGTCGACGCCGTGCTGGCGGTGCTCGACCGGATCGGCGCGATGATCGAGGAAATCGAGCGCGGGGCCTCCCTCGACGATGGCAATGACGAGCCCCTGATCGCCGCGCTGAAGGGCGAGGCCGAACCGGCGGATGCGCCCGCCAGCATGCCGGCGGGAAGCACGCCCGTTTCGCCCGCCACGGCCGAACAGCGCACGATCCGCCTGCCGGTGGAACTGATCGACCAAGTGATGAGCGGCGTGTCCGAAATGGTGCTCGCCCGCAACGATCTGGCGCGGCGGATGCAGGCGATGGGGGGCGATTGCGGGCTGGAAGCCCCGTTCTCGCGCCTTTCGGCGCTGCTGTCCGAAGTGCGCGACGCGATCACCCGCACCCGGATGCGGCGGATCGACGGGCTTTTCGCCACCTTCCCGCGCCTGGTGCGCGATCTTTCGGCGGATCTGGGCAAGCAGGTCTTCGTCGAGCTTGAGAACGGCGAGGTCGAACTGGATCGCGAGATGATCGAGCTGATCCGCGATCCGTTGGTGCACATCATCCGCAACGCGGTGGACCACGGCATCGAAAGCCCGGCCGAACGCCGCGCCGCCGGCAAGCGCGAGGCGGGCCTGCTGACCGTCTCCGCCCGGCAGACCGGCAACACCATCCACATCGGCATCATGGATGACGGGCGCGGGATCGATGCCGATCGACTGGCGGCCAAGGCGCTGGCGGCGGGCATCCGCACCGGCGAGCAGATCGCGGCGATGAGCCGCGAGGAGAAGATCGAGCTGGTCTATGAGCCCGGCCTGTCCACGGCCGAGTCAGTCACGGCGATTTCCGGGCGCGGCGTGGGCATGGACGTGGTTCGCGCCAATATCGAGAAATTCGGCGGCTCGCTGGAAATCGAATCGCTGCCTGGGGAAGGCACGCGGTTCCAGATCCGCGTGCCCCTGACGCTGAGCATCCTCCCCAGTGTCACCGTGGAGGCCGGGGGGCAGACCTTCGCCGTGCCGCGATCCTATGTGGAAGAGATCGTCAGCACGGCGGGCGGGAACCTGGAATTCGACGAAGTGGGCGATCGGCGCTTCCTGACCTTTCGCGGGCGGCGGCTGCCGTGCATCTCGCTGGGCGAGACATTCGGCCTGGCGGACGTGGGCGCAGGCGAGGACGAGGATGCCTCGCTGTTCATGATCCTGCGGCTGGGCTGGGGCGATTTCTACGCGCTGGCGGTGGATCGGATCTTCGATCACCACGAGCTGGTCATCAAGCCGCTTTCCCCGGGGATCATGCAATGCGGCCTGTTCGTCGGCTGCACCCAGCTTGACGACGGCACGCCGGTGCTGGTGCTGGATGTCGCGGCGATCGGCTATGGAGCGGGCATACCGCGCGAATTGCGCCGGCCGGGCATTGCCGCCGTGGCCGCCACCCCGGCGGAGCGCGAGGCGTTGCGCGTCGTGCTGCTGCACGGGCTGGATGGAGAGCGGCGGGCGATCGCGATGTCGGCGGTGGAGCAGGTCGAACGTGTCGCCAGCGCCGCGGTGCGCCATCCCGGCCCAGGCGCCCGGATCGTTCTGGGCGAAGAGATCCTGCCTCTGGCCGGAGTCTCCGGCACAGGGGACTTGCCCGAGTGGCTTACTGTATTGCGCCTGGGTGATGGCCAGCGCCGGGTGGCTTATGCGGCGCGCGAGGTGTTGGAGATCGCCTCGCTCACCGGCGCCGTCTCGCCTGTCGAAGGCCGGCCCGGGCTGGCGGGCGTGACCCTGATCGACGGCGAGCCGGCCGAGCTGGTCGATTGCCACGCCCTCTTCGCGCGCCACGCCAATGCCGCCGCCCCGGCGCTGTCCTGCCGCCTGGCGGGCGAGGCGGACGGGTGGATGCGCAGCTTCCTCGGCCCGATCGTGGAGGCGGCCGGATACCGAATTGCCGCCGAGGGCGAGCCGGCTGACATCGCCTTTATCGAGGACGAGGACGGCGGCGCCGCTGCCGGCATCCGCAAGGCCATCCGCCTGAGCGACCGGCCGGAGGATGTGCCGGGCGCGGGTATCTATCGCTATGACCGCGCCGCGCTGATGGCCGCGCTGCTGCGGGCCGGACAGGAGCTGGCGGCATGAGCGTGATGATGCTGGTCGTGGTGATCGCCGGGCGCCGCACCGGGCTTCCGGCCCCGGCGGTCAATTCGGTGATCGACCTGGCGTCGATCACTCCCGTCCCCCGCGCCGCGCCGCATGTCGCCGGCCTGGCCGCGCTGCGCAGCCGGCCGCTGACGGTGATCGACTGCCGGGCGGCGCTGGGGCTTGAACCGGAAGGCGGCGCGGCGGCGCGGCGGCGCGCCGTCGTGGTCGAGCATGAGGGCCATCTCTATGGCCTGCTGGTGGACGCGGCCGACGCGATCGTGGCTTCGCGGGCGGAGGCCGGCCCGATCGGGGCGGACCCTGGGCCGGGCTGGCGCGAGGTAGCCAGCGGAAGGATCGAGACCGAAGCCGGCGCCTTGCTCGTGCTCGACCTTGCGGTTCTCATCCAGGGGGTGGGCGCCCGGGCGGCGGCAGCTTAACGGAAAACTTAATAAATCGCCCTTACGACCCCTTCGCAGAGCAAGGAACAGGGCGCCATGAAACACTGCTTGATCGTCGACGATTCGCGTGTGATCCGGAAGGTTTCGCGCCATATTGTCGAGAGCTTCCAATTCGAAGTGACGGAAGCCGAGAACGGGCAGGAGGCGCTCGCCAAGTGCGAAGCCGCGATGCCGGACCTGATCCTGCTGGACTGGAACATGCCGGTGATGAACGGCATCGAATTCATCACCGAACTGCGCCGCAAAGATGGCGGTTCCCGGCCCAAGGTGGTGTTCTGCACCACGGAGAACGACGTCGCCCATATCCGCGAAGCGATCGATGCCGGCGCCGACGAATACGTGATGAAGCCGTTCGATCACGACACGTTGCAGATGAAGCTGCAGCTCATCGGCGCAGCCTGAGGCTCGCCGACGATGGGCGCCGCGCCTGGGTTCGCGGTCAGGGGGCCGGCACGGCGCCGGGCGGCCGACCGCGTGCGGGTGGTCATCGTGGACGATTCCCCCACCGTGCGCGCCGTCTTCGCCCGAATCATCGAGGGCGAGGCCGATCTGGAACTGGCCGCCGCGCAGGATAGCGCCGAAGCGGCGCTTGCCCGGCTGGTGAGGTGGGCGCCCGATGTCATCCTGCTCGATCTCGACATGCCCGGCATGGGCGGGCTGGATGCGATTCCGCGCATGATAGAGCTGGCCGCGCCGGTGCGCGTGCTGGTGGTATCCTCGCTGGCGGTTCGCGGCGCCGAACATACGCTGAAGGCGCTATCGCTCGGCGCGGCGGATACGCTGGCCAAGCCCCGCCCGGGCGAATTCGACGATGCCTATCGCGCCACGCTGCTGCGCAAGGTCAGGCTGCTGGGCCGGGGGGCGAAGCACGCCCGGCTCAAGGCCGCGGCGCCGCCGCCCCCGCCCTTGCGGGCACATGGCCGGGAAGCGCCGCGCGTCCTGGCGGTCGGGGCCTCGACCGGCGGCATCCACGCGCTCGGCCAGCTGTTCCGGGCCCTGCCGCGCGAGGTCGACCTGCCGATCCTGGTGACCCAGCACCTGCCCGCCTCGTTCATGGAGCCTTTCGTGCGGCAGTTGCAGGCCGCTGCCGACCGGCCCGCCTCGGTCGCGGTCGAAGGCATGCCGATCCGGCCCAGGCAGATCGTGGTCGCGCCGGGCGATGCGCATCTGACGGTGATCGCCGGGCCCGGCGGCAAGCCGATGGCGCACTTGCGCGGCGATCCCGTGCCGAGTGGCTGCAGGCCCTCGGTGGACCCGATGTTCGAAAGCTGCGCCCGGCTGTTCGGCGGCCGCGCGATGGGGATCGTCCTGTCGGGCATGGGGCGCGACGGCGCGATCGGGGCGGAGCGGATCGCGGCCGCCGGCGGCACGGTGATGGCGCAGGACGCCGCCAGCTCCGCCGTCTGGGGGATGCCCGGGGCGGTCGCCGGCGCCGGCCTGGCCTCGGCCGTGCTGCCGCCCGACCAGCTGGCCTTGCGCGTGGCGGCCGCCGTGGACGCCCGATGACCGACCACAGCCAGAACGCCCTCGGCATCGTGGCCGGCCTGCTCGAAGCGCGCACCGGGCAGAAGCTGACCGCCGATCGGCTGTGGCGCGTGGGCAGCGCGCTGTCCGGTGTGCTGCGCGATACCGGGCTGGAGACCCTGGAGGCGCTGGCGGCGCAGCTTGCCCGCCCCGGCCAGAGCGCGCTGGCGCAGCGGGTCGTCGAAGCGCTGCTCAACAACGAAACCTATTTCTTCCGCGACCGGGCGATGTTCGATCAGCTGGCGGCGCATGTCCTGCCCGAACTGGCGCGGCAGCGGGCGGGCACGCGCAAGCTGGCGATCTGGTCGGTCGGCTGCTCGACCGGGCAGGAAGCCTATTCGCTGGCCATGCTGTTCGCCGAGCAGCGCACGCGCTGGCGTGACTGGTCGATCGATATCCTCGGCACCGATGTCGCCCACTCGGTGATCGACGCGGCGCGCCAGGGCGTGTTCTCGCAATTCCAGATTCAGCGCGGGCTGGGCGTGGCGCAGATGGTGGCGTTCTTCCAGGAGACGCGCACCGGCTGGCGCGCCGACGATGCGCTGCGCGGCATGGTCCGTTTCGCCAGCCACAACATGCTCGATCCGCCGCCGGAACCGGGCCGGTTCGACCTGATCCTGTGCCGCAACGTATTGCTCTATTTCGATCGACCCACGCGCCGGCGGGCGTTCGACCGGCTGGCGCTGGCACTGGCGCCCGAGGGGCGGCTGATGCTGGGCGCGGGGGAGACGACGATCGGCCAGACCGAGGCTCTGGCGCCGGAGAGGGGCCTGACGGGCTTCCACCGGCTGGTGGCGGGGGCCCCGCTGCCGGCCCGGACGGCGGACGAGGGGGCGGCATCGCGGTAAATCCTTGGTTACTTAACCTTAAAGAGTGCGGTCTATCGCGGGCCGACAGGGTTTTCCGATGAGGAGGAGCTCCCCTTGCTGCAAGCGATAAGGCTGAGACGGGTGCCGCCGATGGTGCTGGTCATCGCGCCTGTCGCGGTGCTTACGCTGATTTCGGGGATCATCCTGCTGTTGCTGTTCGGGCCGGCGGGGCCGCGCTGGCCTGCGCCGGCGACGATCCTGGTGGCGGGCGCGCTGGCCTATACCGTCGCGGTGGTGGTGCTGATCCGCTTCGGGCTGGCCAACATCGGCCGGCTGGAGAACCTCAGCCTGACCGACACGCTGGCCACGATGCCCAACCGGCGCGCGCTGCACATCGACTATGCCCGCCACGGCGAAGGCCAGGCCAAGGCGCTGGCGATGATCGATCTCGACGATTTCAAGTCGATCAACGACCAGTACGGCCATTTCGTGGGCGACCGGGTGATCAAACACTGCGGCGCCCTGCTGACCGAGGTGTGCGGCAGCGAAGCGCGGGCCTATCGGCTGGGGGGTGACGAATTCGCGATCCTGGTGATCGGCCCGATCGCTGGCAATATCCTCGAAGGTATCTGCTACACCCTGCTCGCGCGCCTGGCGCAGTCGCTTTCGGTGGACGAGCGCAAGCTGACGATCGGCGCCAGCGTGGGGCTTTCGTCCAGCAACGGGCGCGACGGGCTCTCGTCATCGGAGCTGCTGCGCCGTTCCGACATGGCGATGTATGCGTCCAAGGAAGCGGGCAAGAACCGCTGCACCTGGTTCACGCGGGACTTCGACGATCACCGCGACCGGGCGCAGCAGGTCGAGCAGGATATCCGCGAGGCGCTGCGGCGCGACGAGTTCTGGATGGCTTATCAGCCGCTGGTGGATGCCCGCAGCGGAGAGATCGTGGCCGTGGAGGCGCTGATCCGCTGGCGCCGTGCCGACGGGTCGATGATCGATCCGGCGATGTTCATCCCCATCGCGGAGACATGCGGCCTGATCTACCCGATCGGCCTGTGGGTCCTGCGCACAGCCTGCCGCGAGGCGTTGCCGTGGGACGGCATCAAGCTGTCGATCAACGTCTCGCCCGCGCAGCTGCGCAACCCCGAATTCCCGGTCGAACTCGGCCAGATCCTCGAGGAAACCGGCTTCCCGGCCGGCCGGCTGGAGCTGGAAGTGACGGAAACCTATCTCGTCACCGATCCCGTGGTGGCTAACCGCAATCTCGACGTGATCCGCAAGTTCGGCGTGGGCATCGCGCTCGACGATTTCGGCACCGGCTATGCTTCGATCGGCTTTCTTCGGAACTTCCGCTTCGAAAAACTGAAGATCGACCGCTCCATGGTGGTCGACGCGGTGCGCAACAACGGATCGATGGCCATGGTGGCGTCGAGCATCGCGGTGGCGCGGGCGATGGACATGCAGGTGACGGCGGAAGGGGTCGAGACCGAAGCTCAGGACGAGCTGGTCCGCACCGCCGGCTGCGACCACATCCAGGGATGGTATTATTACAAGGCCCTGCGGGCCGACGAGATCGGCGCCCGCCTGCGGGAAGCCCGTAAACGCTTGGGGAATGCAGATGGACATGTCGGATAATATCGTCGCCGCGCCGATGGACGATCTGGAGCGGGAGCGCGCACGGCTGAAGGCCGGCGAGCATCAGCGGATGGCCGCCCGGCCCGGCTTCGACGGCGTTTCGGTGGGCAAGCGGCTCAAGCTCATGTTCGGCGTGTTCGCCGCCGCGGGGCTGGTGCTCGGCTTTCTCGTCCTGCTGGGCCTGGGACGGCTGGCTGGCGGGGCCAGCGGCACCGCGGGGCTCCTGCTGACGATGCTGGTGGTCGCGCTGGTGGTCGTGGCGGTTGCCGCGACGTCGATCGAATTCCTCCAGCGCGAAGTGATCCGGCCGATCGAAGAGGTGCGCGCGGCGATGCGCGAGCTGGCCGAAGGCAATCGCGACGTCTTCGTGCCGCACGAGGACCGGCCCGACGAGATCGGCGCGATGGCCCGCTATCTGGTGGTGATCAAGAAAGCGGCCAACAAGTTCGACCGGATGCGCAAGGAGCGCGAGGAAGCCGCCGCCGAGGAGCTGCGCAAGCTGGCGGACCTCGACGCCGAGCGCGAGTTGCTGCGCAGCCGGCAATCCGAGACGCTGTTCGACCTGGCCGGCAAGTTCGAACGCACGGTGGGCGAGATCGTCAGCGGCGTGGCGGTCGCTTCCAGCCAGTTGCAGGCGACTGCCAGCTCCATGGCTTCGGCTGCCGAACAGTCGGCGATGCAGACGAGCGATGTCTCCTCCAGCCTCGACGAGGCCTCTGCCGGCGTCACCGCGGCCGCCGCGGCGAGCGATGAGTTCGCGATGTCGATCGGCGAGATCAGCCGCCAGGCCTCGACCTCCGCCGAACTGGCGCGCAAGGCGTCCGCCGCGGCGGAAGAGGCCGACAGCACGATTTCGGCGCTGTCGCTTTCGGCCAGCCAGGTCGGCGATATCGTGGAGATGATCTCCACCATTGCCCAGCGCACCAATCTGCTGGCGCTCAATGCCTCCATCGAGGCGGCGCGCGGCGGCGAAGCCGGGCGCGGCTTCGCGGTGGTCGCGGCCGAGGTCAAGGAACTGGCCACCCAGACCGGCAAGGCGACCGAGGAAGTCGCCGGGCAGATCCGCTCGATCCAGCAGACCACTTCCGCCAGCGTGGAGGCGCTGCGTGCGATCGCCGGGCAGATCCAGCAGCTGGAAGCGACCGCGGTGTCGATCGCCGCGGCGGTGGACCAGCAATCGGTCGCCGGGCAAGACCTGGCCCGCAGCATCGATCTCGCCGCGCGCAATACCGAGGACGTGTCGAGCAGCATTTCCCAGCTGCGCGAGACGTCGCTGGCGACCGGGGCGGCCGCGAGCCAGGTGCTGTCCAGCTCGACCGAGCTGGAGCAGCAGGCATCGGTGCTCAAGACGCAGGTGCAGGAATTCCTCACCCAGGTGCGGGCGGCCTAGGCAACTCTTCGCCGACAAAGGCTTTTCGGCCCTCGTAACGGAGGCGGCGCTGTGGCAGCATGCGCGCCGACAAATCCGAGGGAGGGAACATGAAAAGTGGAATCGTCGCGTTCGGGGCCGTGCTGCTGGCGGGCTCGGCTTATGCTCAGGCGCAGCCGGCGCCCCAGCCGCCAGCAGGGCAACGGCCGGCCGCGCCGCCCGCGCGCGCACCCCAGCCGACCTGCACGCCCACGCCCGGCCAGCCGGTGGAATGCCGCAATGCCAACGCGCCCGATTGGAAGCCGGCTTTCCCGCAGCAGACCCGCGCGCCTTACGCACCGTCCAATGTGGCCCTGAATGTCGAGACGATCGTCGAGGGCCTCGAATTTCCCTGGGGCCTGGCCCAGTTGCCCGACGGCCGCTTCCTGGTGACCGAGCGCGCCGGGACGATGCGGATCATTTCCGGCAACACCTTGTCGGCGCCGATCGAAGGGCTGCCGCCGGTGCAGGTGCAGGAAATCTCCGGCCTGGACGACGTGACGCTGGACCCGGCTTTCGCCAGCAATCACCGGATCTACTGGAGTTATGTGGAAAAGCGCCCGGCGGGCAACGTGCTGGCAGTGGCGCGCGGACGGCTGGTGGAGGGCCCGGCCCCGCGTGTCGAGGATGTGAAGGTGATCTATCGGCAGGAGCCGGACCTCAAGTCCGAACACGGCAACTTCGGCGCGCGACTGCTGTTCGACAAGGAAGGGATGCTGTTCGTCACCTTGGGCGATCTCGCTTCTGACCCGCTGCGCCCTTACATCCAGCAGCTCGACAGCGGCATCGGCAAGATCGTGCGCATCACCCCCGATGGCGCTCCCGCGCCGGGCGGGCCTTTCGCCGGGCAGGCCGGCGCCCGTCCGGAGCTTTACGCGCTCGGCTTCCGCAACCCGCTGGGCCTGGCGTTCCGCCCCGGCACCGAAGAGCTGTGGGAAGTCGACGTAGGCCCCTTCGGCGGCGACGAGCTCAACCTGATCAAGCCCGGCAAGAACTATGGCTGGCCGCTGATCAACTATGGCCTCGAATACAGCCGCAAGCCGGTGGGCGACGGCCCGGTGCAGACGGGGCTGGAACAGCCGGTCTATTACTGGGACCCGGTGATCTCGCCTTCCAGCCTGATGTTCTACACCGGCGATCTGTTCCCGCAGTGGAAAGGCAATGCCTTCGTCACCTCGCTCAGCCAGACCCACCTCGTGCGCCTGGTGCTGGAAGGGGACAAGGTCGTCGGCGAGGAACGCTTGCTGGCCGACCGCCGCGAACGCCTGCGCCTGGCCAAGCAGGCGCCCGACGGCGGGCTCTATGTGCTGACGGACGGCAACAAGGGCAAGCTGCTGAAATTGACGCCGGCGGGGAGGTAGGTCAGCCCATAGGCCATGGCTGACGCCGCCTGGTGTCTATCATGGAACCATGATCGAAGGCCGTCGCACGGATGAGTCCGTGCGACGGCTTGAAAAGCCTGTGTGAAGCGAGGCGGCTGAGGAAGAGTCGCCTCAACCCGCCACCGCTTCCTTCACCTTCACGAACTCCCGCTCCGCCAGGAACCGCTCGGCATCGAGCGCGGCCATGCAGCCGGTGCCGGCCGCGGTCACCGCCTGGCGGTAGGTGTGGTCCATCACGTCGCCGCAGGCGAAGACGCCGGGGATGCTGGTCTTCGGCGTGCCGGGTTCGACCAGGAGATAGCCGTTCTCGTCCATGGCCAGCTTGCCCTTGAACAGATCGGTCGAAGGCGCATGGCCGATGGCGACGAAGGCGCCTTCGCAGGCGAATTCGCTGGTTTCGCCGGTTCTCGTATCGGTGAGCGCCAGGCCGGTGAGGCCGCCGGCGAGCGGATCGCCGAGGAAGGCGTCGACGCGCTTGTCCCACAGCACGGTGATCTTCGGATGGGCGAACAGCCGTTCCTGGAGGATCTTTTCGGCGCGCAGCTCGCCCCGGCGGTGGATCAGGGTCACGTCGTCGGAATGGTTGGTGAGATAGAGCGCTTCCTCCACCGCGGTGTTGCCGCCGCCGATCACCGCCACCTTCTTGCCGCGATAGAAGAACCCGTCGCAGGTGGCGCAGGCGGAAACGCCCTTGCCGCCGAGGGCTTCTTCGCCCGGCACGCCGAGCCACTTGGCCTGCGCACCCGTGGCGATCACCAGGACGTCACCCACGTATTCGTCGCCGCTGTCACCCCTGGCGCGGAAGGGGGAGCCGCCGGCGATGTCCACCTCGACGATCGTGTCCCACAGCATCCGCGTGCCGACATGTTCGGCCTGGGCCTGCATTTCTTCCATGAGCCACGGGCCCTGGATCACGTCCCGAAAGCCGGGATAGTTCTCCACATCGGTGGTGATGGTGAGCTGCCCGCCGGGCTGGAGCCCCTGGACCACGATCGGCTGCATCCCCGCCCGCGCGCCATAGATCGCCGCGGTAAGGCCGGCCGGGCCGGAGCCGATGATGAGCATTTTCGTGGTGTGGGTAGCCATTTCGTCGAGATTCCCGTCCGTGTTTGCCTTGCTAGGTAGGCGGTGGAGTGGGTGAGTCAACGCGGGCGGCCGGGGGCTGTTGAGAACCTGTTATGGGGCTCTCGTGGAAGCGCGGAGACGACACGCTACATCCCGTTCCTCGTCATCCCCGCGAAAGCGGGGGCCCAGGGCGGACAGGCGCAAGAGCCGACTGGGTCCCCGCTTCCGCGGGGATGACGAGGCGGGGGGTATAGCGAGAATTCCTTTTCCTCTCCGCGCCTCAGCGCCTCTGCGAGCGCTCAAAAATCTCACCCCTCGCGAATCAGATCCGCCGCTTTCTCCCCGATCATGATGCTGGCCGCATTGGTGTTGCCGCCGACGATGCGCGGCATGACGCTGGCGTCGGCCACGCGCAGGCCGTCGATTCCGCGCACGCGAAGCTTTGCGTCGCACACGGCTTCCGCCCCGGTGCCCATCGCGCAGCTTCCGGCGGCGTGCATCGCGGTGCCGATCATCGAACGGACCCAGGCGTCGATCTCATCCGGCGTGCGGACGTCGGGACCCGGCATGATTTCGCCGTGCAGCACGTCGGCCAGCGGCGATGTGGCGTAGATCTCGCGGATCTGGGGGATGATCCGGCGGAAGAAGGCGCGATCGTTCTCGGTCGACAGCACATTGCTGAGGATGCGTGGCGGCTGGCGCGGGTCGCCGCTCGCCAGCCTGACCCAGCCGCGCCCTTCCGGGCGCAGCAGCACGCAGGCCATCGCCACCACGTCCGGCGCGGGCTTCTTCACGCCGGGGAACCACGGGCGCGCGAAGATGGAAGTGGGCTGGAACAGGCACTGCGCGTCGGGCCGCTCCAGCTCCGGCCGGGTCTTGATCCAGCCATTGGCGATCACCGGCATGTTGGCGATGCGCCCCTTGCCGGTAGCCAGCCATTCGAGCACCGAGAGCGTCAGCCGATCGAAACGCAAGTCGTTCGTCAGCGTCACCGCGCGGTCGGCGCTGGCGACGATGCCGATCGAGGGATGGTCCTGCAGATTGCGGCCCACGCCGGGAAGATCGTGAACCACCTGGATACCCAGCTCGCGCAGCTCGTCCGCCGGGCCGATGCCGGACAGGAGCAAGATCTGCGGCGTGTTGTAGGCGCCGCCTGACAGGACGATCTCACGCTCTGCCTGCAAGCGGTGGTCCTGCCCATCCTTGCGGTAATGCAGCGCCAGGGCGCGGCCGTTCTCCACTTCCAGCCGGGTGGCCAGTGCGCCGGTCACCACCGTCAGGTTCGGCCGCTTCATCGCCGGGTAGAGGAACCGCGCCGCCGTGCTGCCGCGCCGGCCCTGGTGGATCGAGATGTCCGGACTGCCCCAGCCTTCCTGATCGGGGCCGTGATGGTCGACCTGCGTCTTGTAGCCGAGCGTGTTCACCGCCGCCATGAAGCGGGGAAACAGCTGTGTGTCGGGGACATGCTTGGTGACGGAGAGCGGGCCGCCCTTGCCGTGATAGCGGTCGGCCGGGCCCCAGTGGTTCTCGCTCTTCCTGAAATAGGGCAGTACGTCCTCGTAGCTCCAGCCTTCGAGGCCGAGCTGGCGCCATTCGTCGTAGTCGCGCGGATGGCCGCGGGCATAGAGCATGCCGTTGATCAGGCTCGATCCGCCGAGCCCCTTGCCGCGCGGCTGGCGCAGGCGGCGGTTGTCGGCGAACGGTTCCGGCTCACCCTGGTAGGACCAGTTGAAGCGCTTGTCGTGCATGACCATGGGGAAGGCGATCGGCATGGCGAGCAGCGGATGCCGCTCGCGCCGGCCCGCCTCGATCAGCGTGACGGTGACGTCCGGATCTTCGCTGAGGCGCGCGGCGACGACCGCTCCCGCCGAACCCGCGCCGATGACGATGTAATCGGTGATCATTAGCCCACCCTTCTTGCGGATTCGCGAGACGACCCCTTTTCGTCATTCCCGCGAAAGCGGGAACCCAGGGCAAACGGCCACAAGAGTCGACCGGGTTCCCGCTTTCGCGGGAATGACGAAGGAGGGTGGGCAGAGGTCTGCGCCCGAAGGAGATGCGTCATTTGCTGGAATAGCGCCCCGAGAGGATCTTCACGATCCTGCCATTCGCCGTGCGGTACATGTTGATGCTCTCCACCACGCGCACGTCGCCTTTTAGGGTGCTCCACAACTCGAAGTCCGGCCAATCCTTGATGGTGGTGAACGTGGTGCGGCTGTGCAGCGCGGCGCCATCGGCGGCGACGATCAGGTCGAGCACTTCCAGCTCCTCGGCGATATGTTCGAACACGCCGCTGTAGAAATCGATGATGCCTTGCGCGCCGACGATTCGCTTGCGGTCGCCCAGGTTGAACTCGACATCGTCAGCATAATACTTGCTGAAACCGGCGAAATCGCGTGCGTTGAACGCGGCGATGTAGGTGCGGAAATCGTCTTCGGTCATGCGGCGTCCCTTTCGATGGGTGCGAGAGAGCGGCCCCGGATCAGGTCGCTGGCTTTCTCCGCGATCATGATCGTCGGGCCATTGGTGTTGCCGCCGGGCACGTCCGGCATCACCGAGGCATCGACCACGCGCAGGCCGGCGATACCGTGGACGCGCAGCTCCGGATCGACCACCGCGCCAGGGCCGATGCCCATGGCGCAGGTGCCCACCGGGTGCTGGGTGGTGCCGGCCGTCGCGCGGACATGCTCGTCGATCTGCGCGTCGCTTTGCACATCGGCGCCTGGCACCGTCTCGCGCGCAAGGAGGCCGGCCATCGGCTCCGTTCCGTAGATCCGGCGGGCGAGGCGCAGGCCCGCGCGCGCCGTGGCGAAATCGGCCGCGTTGTCGAACAGGTTGAGCCGGATCGCCGGCAACTCGCGCGGATCGGGGGACTTGAGATGGACCCAGCCGCGCGCTTGCGGGTGGAGCAGGATCACATCGGCGCTGAAGGCATGTTCGGGGCTCTTCACCACGCCCGGAAACCACAGATGCGCGCTGAGCTTCACCGGGTTGGAAAAGAGCTGGATGTCCGGCTGGGCCAGCCGCGGATCGGTCCGCAGCATCGGGTTGGCGCTGTTGAGTTGGCGGGCGAACGGGCCGGTGCCGAACAGATACCACTGCGCAACCGCCCGCGCGGCGCGGTCGAAGCGGAGCTGGTTGACGAATGTGACAGGCCCCTTCGCCGCGAATTCCAGCGGCACGCGGGGATGTTCCTGCAGGTTGCGGCCCACGCCGGGGAGATCGTGGACCAGCGGGATGCCCATCTCGGCCAAGTGGCCGGCCGGACCGACGCCTGAAAGCATCAGGAGCTGCGGCGAATTGTAGGAGCCGCCCGACAGGATCACCTCGCCGGCCCTGGCGATGCGCGTTTCGCCGCCGACTTCGTATTCGATGCCCGTGGCACGGCCGTTTTCGATCCCCACGCGGCGAGTCAGCGCATCGGTCACCACCGCCAGGTTCGGCCGCTGCATCGCCGGCTTGAGATAGGCCTCGTAAGTCGAAGCGCGGCGGCCCTTCTCGTCGATCGTCAGTTCGACCAGGCTGGCGCCTTCCTCATCCCCCGCATGGATGTCTTCGGTGACGGGCAGGCCGGCATTGCGGATCGCCTGCATCAATTCGTCATGCAGCAGGTATTCGGTATTGTTCCTGGTGATCGGCAGCGGGCCTTCGCGGCCATAGTTATCCGTTCCGCGCCAGCTCCGCTCCATCCGGTGGAAATAGGGCAGCACTTCCGCATGGCTCCAGCCGCGTGCGCCCTTCTGGGCCCAGCGGTTGTAATCCGCCGAATGGCCGCGCATATAGACCATGCCGTTGATCGACGAACTGCCGCCCAGCAGCCGCCCGCGCGGCAGGAACAGGCGGCGGCCGTTCAGCGTCGGCTCCGGCTCCGTCATCATGCGCCAGGTCAGTTCCGGCTTCAGCATGGCCTTCATCATGCCCAGCGGCATGCGGATCAGGAACTTGTCGGCCCCGCCGCCCGCTTCCAGCAACAGCACGCGCGTGCCCGGGTCCTCGGTCAGCCGCGCGGCGAGCACGCAGCCGGCCGATCCGGCGCCGACGATCACGTAATCGAACTGGCCTTCCAGTGTGCCTCTCCTTTACCGCCCCCTTTGCCGTTCGTGTCGAGCGAAGTCGAGACACATGGCGCGGCGTGTCTCGACTTCGCTCGACACGAACGGGGGTGTGTTGCACATGGGCTGGAACATGGAATCCGGAGAGAAGCCAATGACCGTCCAGACCCCGATCGAAAACCGCATGGAGACTTTCCGCCAGCGCTGGAGCGGCAAGGCGGGCAAGCTGCTGATCGGCGGCGAATGGCGCGAGGCGGCGAGCGGCGAGACCTTCACCACAGAGGATCCGAGCACCGGTGAGACCCTGGCCGAGGTCGCCAGCGCGGGGCAGGCCGATATCGACGCCGCCGTGGCCGCCGCGCGCACGGCGTTCGAAGGGGCGTGGAGCAAGGTCAAGCCGGACGAGCGGGCGCGGCTCATCAACCGGCTGGCCGATCTGATCGAGGCCAATGGCGAGGAACTGGCGCTGACCGAGACTCTCGATGTCGGCCGGCCGATCCAGTTCAGCCGCATGGTGGACGTGGGCGGCGCGGTGGGCCAGCTGCGCTATCAGGCCGGCTGGGCGACCAAGATCCAGGGCGAAACCAACGAGATTTCCGCGCCCGGCGAATGGCTCAGCTACGTGCTGCGCGAGCCGGTGGGCGTGGTCGGCCAGATCGTGCCGTGGAATTTTCCGCTGGCGATGGCTTGCGGCAAGCTCGGCCCGGCGCTCGCCGCCGGCTGCACCGTGGTGCTCAAGCCCGCCGAGCAGACGCCGCTTTCGACCATTCGCCTGGGCGAGCTGGCGCTGGAAGCGGGCTTTCCCGAAGGCGTGATCAACGTGGTCACCGGCTATGGCCGCACCGCCGGCGCGGCGCTGGCCAGCCATATGGACGTGGACAAGATCGCCTTCACCGGATCGACCATGACCGGCCGCGCGATCATCGAGGCGAGCAAGACCAACTTCAAGCGCGTGAGCCTGGAACTGGGCGGCAAGTCCCCGGTGTTCATCTTCGCCGATGCGGACCTGAAGAAGGCGATTCCCGCCGCCGCCATGGGCATCTTCTTCAACGCCGGCCAGGTCTGTGCCGCCGGCAGCCGCCTGTTCGTGCAGGAAGACGTGGCCGATCAGGTGCTGGAAGGCATCGCCGGCATGGCGAAGATGCTGCGCGTCGGCCACACGCTCGATCCCGAAACGATGATCGGCCCGCTGGTCAGCGCGGTGCAGCTCGATCGGGTGACGAGCTATATCGACAGCGGCCGCCAGGAAGGCGCCACGGTGATGGTCGGCGGTAATCGCAAGGACGGCCCCGGCTGGTTCGTGGAGCCGACCGTGCTGGTCGATACCGAAGCGAGCATGAAAGTCCGCCGCGAGGAGATTTTCGGCCCGGTCCTGTGCGCCACGCGCTTTTCCGGCGAAGACGATGCCGACCGGCTCGCGCGCATGGGCAACGAGACCGAATACGGCCTCGCCGCCAGCATCTGGACCCGCGACATCGGCATGGCCCACCGCCTCGCCCGCCGCCTCAAGGCAGGCTCCATCCGCATTAACGGTTCCGGCGGGGTGGACCCGGCCCTGCCGCTGGGCGGCTACAAAGCCAGCGGCTGGGGCCGCGAGAACGGCAAGGCGGGGATCGAGGCTTATACGGAGCTGAAGGCGGTGTCGGTGGCGCTGGATTAAAGTTTACAATATTCACCGGCCAGCATCGGAGTTCGTTGGCTGAAGGGAAACCTGTCATGGGGTTGCTGCTTGCACTCTCGCCACTCCTGCTCGCCGCGGCAGCGCCTGCAACTGCATGCGATCCCATTCCCGGCTGGGATCAGATGCTCGCGAAGGATGAAGTGCGCTTCATCGTTATCGGTGAGCTTCATGGAACCAACGAGATACCAGCGCTGTTTGCCGACGCCGTTTGCCTGACGGCGCAGGAGCGCCAGGTCGTGGTCGCCGTGGAGCAGCCTTCGATCGACCAGGCGGCTATCGACGCATTCATGGCCTCGGATGGAGGCGAGGAAGCCAGGCGGGAATTCCTGGATGCGCGGATGTGGAATATGTCGATGAAGGACGGGCGTTCCAGCCAGGCCTACTTCCGCCTGTGTGAAACGCTCCGGCAAATGCGTGCGGCAGGCCGCATCGTCTCCGTCGTTGCGTTCCAGCCGTCCACATTTACCGCGCCGCCCACGCCCGCCGAGTATGAAAAAGCGATGGCTGATCTAATACGAGCGAGCGGAGAGTCAGGAGCGACCGTATTGGCACTGGCGGGCGCCGCGCACGCAATGCGCGGTAATGTGCCCACACCCAAGCCTTATCCGGCAATGGCCGCCTATTTGCCGGCGGAGGCGACAATCACGCTGAACGTCAAGGGTGAGGCTGGCGAGTCCTGGGTGTGTAGTGAGCCAAATACCTGCGGGGTAAAATCCTGGCCGGGCACTTCAAACGGCCACGCCGAAGGTGTGAAATTGGACTCCGCCGACCCCAATTATTCCGGTGCGATCTATCTGGCGAAGCCATTGACCGCATCTCCGCCTCAAGCGGTGACTGTCGCGCAGGGCGACTAGGGAACAGGCGCTACGCTACGGCGGGTCTAGGCCGCCGCAGCAGCAGCTTCTTCCCTGCTCATCCGGTTCCGTTCCGCCTTCTTCCGGCGCTTGCGCTGGTCGAGCCACATGATCACGCCGGTCACGGCCAGGCCGGCCGGGATCAGGCCGCCGAGGAAGATGATGATCTGCCACACGGCGCCGGTACCCGTGCCGTCATGGATGCGGCGCATCAGGCGCGCGGTGGTTTCGGGGCGGGGCGGCTCGGGCGCGGCGGCCTGGCCGCTGGCATCGTCCACCTTGACCTCGGCATTGCCCCCTTCGCGGGCGAAGCCGATCGTCCAGCTCGCCTCGCGCTCGGTCGGCCAGGCGATGGAGCGCAGCGCGCCTGTGGCGAAGGGCGTGGCAGCGGCCAGCGCCTGATCGGGGCCTAGCTGCGTTTCGAGCAAGGGTGTCGCGCCGCCGCCACCCGCGCCGCCTGGGCCACCCCGCTGGCCGCCCTGCTCGCCCGAAAGGGCTCCGAAGAAGGCCGGGAAGCTGATCCACGCGCCGGTGAGCGAGAGTGCGAACAGGGGCAAGGCGATCCAGAAGCCGAACTGGTGATGGAGGTTGCCGCTGGTGGTTGGCGAACGCTGCCAGCGGAACCCGCGGGTAAATCCGCCACGGAACGGCCACCACAGCCACAGACCGGTGAAGGCGGAGAGCATCATGGCGACGCCTACCCAGCCGACGATCGGCCGGCCGAGGCCCGGCACCATGAGCGAGCCGTGCAGCCGGTGCATCACCCGCACGAACCCCGCATTGCTGGCCGCGCGGTCGAGCACATGGCCATCCGTGGGATCGAGGTAGAGCTGGGTTCGCACCGGCCGCCCGCCGGCAGCGCCGCGGCTCTCCCGCGCGGCCGTGGCGAGCACCGCGCCTTGTCCGTCGGGATAGGTGAGGCTGAGCAGCGCCTCCTTCGGCGCCAGAGCGGCGCGTGCGGCCTGCGCGTAAAAGGCGGCGGGCTGCGTCGCTTCGGCCGAGACCTTGCGCTCGGGGTTCACCGCCTCGTCCACCCAATCGTGCCAGACCAGGGCCGAGCCGGTCAGCGAAATGGGGACGATCAGGATCGCCAGGACCAGGCCGATCCACTTGTGGACCTGGAACCAGAGCTTGCGCAGCCGCGCCTTGGTCTCCGAACTGTCACGCGCCATCGGAGTCCCCCGATTCCCTCCGGGCGCTCACAGCACGATCGCAAATGCCTCGCAAGAACGACTTGCGAATATATCAGGGAGCGCGGCCCGTCGCGTCGAAAGCGAATGTCAGCGTGACGGACTGGCCGAGCGCCGCCGCCGCTTCCCCGGTGCCGACGCCGAACGCCGCGCGATCGATCGTTCCGCTGCCTTCGACGCGGCGCTTGAGGCCGTTGCCCGACAGGGTGAAGGTCAGCGATTGGGGGTGGCTGGCGCCTTTCAGCGAAAGCGTGCCTTGCGCGGTGAAGCGATTGGGCCCGCTCGCGCGGACCGACGTGCTGCGCCAGGTCGCCGTGGGATTGGCCGAGGTGCCGAAGAAATCGCCGCCTTGCAGCATCTCGTCCTGCGTCGCATCGCCGAGCGAGGCACTGGCGAGCTTCACGTCAATGCGGATCGCGGCGGTTTCGGGATGATCGGGATCGAACCGGATCGTGCCGCTCCAGTCCGAAAAGCTGCCCCGCAGCGTTCCGTCGCCATTGCCCAGCGAGAAGCCCAGCCGGCCGCCGGGCTGGATGGCCCAGACAGGGGGCGGGCCAGGCTCGTCCTCGCTCTCTTCGCTGGCCTCGGCGGCTTCGGTGGCCGCTTCGTCGGGCGTGGCAGTCGCTGTGGGGTCCGGTGTGTCGTCGGGGAGCGCGGCGGCGGGCACGGCATCGCCCGGCTGTTCGGGTGTGCGCCCGGTCGGATAGCCGCCGGTGGCCGCGACATCGCCCGCGATCTTCATCCCCGTTCCCATGTAGATCGCCACCACGAGCAGCGCCAGCAAGCCCGCGGCCCAAGCCGAGCCACCCGGCGCTATCCGCCGCAGCAGTCCGTCCCTGATGAGGAACTGGTGCCGCACGGCGCCCGCCACATGCAGCACGATCAGCGCCAGCCCGGTCCAGGCGAGCACCGCGTGGCTTTGCTCCATGGCCTCGTTGATCCCGGCCGGCAGGGGCAGGTGCGGCAAGGGCACGGTTCCGAACAGCAGCGTCGGGATACGCGTGGCGTCGGTGGAAACCATCGCCCAGCCGGTCAGCGGCTGACCGATCATGAACACGTAGAGCAGCACATGCACCGTCCGGGCGAGCGCGCCGCTGAACCCGCCTTCGACAGACGGCGGGGGCCGATGCGTCAGGCGCCAGGCCAGCCGCGCGACACTGAGCATCAGGATCGTGATGCCGATCGACTTGTGCAGCTGGAACAGGGCGAAGCCGCGTTCGTCATGCGGCATGGCGAAGCCGAGCGCGAGCTGGAACGCCATCACCAGCGCGATCAGCCAGTGCAGCACCACGGCGCCCGCGCTATAGCGGGCTTGCGCGGCAATCGGATCAATCGAACTGGGTATTGCCATCTTCATCCACGGGATTGCGATCGTTTTCCGAGCACTGGAATTCGAACAGTTTGCCATAGCGGTCACGGCGATAGCGCGTGGTCACTTCGTACGGCTCGGCCAGCGCCTCGGGGTCTTCCATGCGCATTTCGTTGACCAGCACGTCGGGATTGGAAGGATCGAGATGGATCCGTTCGATCAGGCGGAACTGGTCCGAATGGGGCCAGCCGGTATCCATTTCCAGCGCGTCGGAAATGCCGATGGTATCGACCACCAGGGTATCGCCTTCCCAATGGCCGATCGAATCGCCCATGAAGCCGGGGTCCGGGTCTTCCTCATGCGCGCGGCCATCGGTCCATATGGTGCGCGTCTGCATCCAGGCTTCCTGGTTGATCGTCACCCGGCCGGGGGCGAAGATGAACTCGTAAGGATACTGCGCCAGGCGCATGATCCGCGGCAGGCCCGGCGGGCTGCAATAGGACCGGTCGCGCCGGGTGACCCCGTCATTGGCGCGCACTTCGGCCACGAAGGCTTCGCGCCGGGCGAGATATTCGCCTTTCAGCTTGGGCGTCGCGGCCGGGGCCGAACCCGGCGGACCGGCCATCACGAACCAGATGCCGCCCCAGTCGGGCAGCGCGTCGAGCGCGGCGTAGTGCCCCTTGGGATTGGCCGCGCCTTGCCCTTCCGCCACGCCTTCGGGCGGTGGCGACTGAGTCGCGGCGCCGAGCTGGGCAGCGGCGGGGGCGGCGGCGAGCAGGGCCACCGCGACTATCGGTGCGAGCCGCATCAGCTTACGTCGCCCAGCGTCGAACCGTCCGGCAGCCTGATGCCCGCGTAGCTTCCGCCACGCGCGCCGGTGCGCAGGGGGTGGACCCAGATCCTCACTTTGTCCCCCGGCTTCAGCGAGGTGCGCTTCCAGCCTTCCTGGACCAGGTTGTTGGGCGCGGTCATCTCGATCGCCCAATGCTCGGTCCCGCCCTTCACCGTGACATCCACTTCGATGAAGGCATGCGGGTTCTGCCATTTGAAGCGAGTGACCGAGGCATCGAGCACGACCGTCTTGTTCATGTCGAACATCGCATAGCTGTGATGCGCCCAGGCGATCGCGGGAACGACCGCCGGGATCGGCAGGGCGGCCAGTGCCGCCGAAAGGAGGAGAAGGCGCTTCATCATCCGCTCCCTATACCTGCGGGACGTTCACCGGCGTGCCATTCTTGGGCAGGCCGGAATCGAGCGTCTTGCCGTTCGCCAGGCGCACGTCGAGGAACAGCCCGCCGTGCTTCCCGTCGCGCAGCGGGTTCATCCGCAACGTCACCTGATCGCCGCGATGCAGCGAATCGCGGTGCCAGCCCTGGCGCTTGAGGTTGTTGGGGCTGTTGAGCTCGATCGACCAGTGCACCGTGCCCTTGGCGCCGGGCACGTCCATCTCGATGAAGGCGTGGGGGTTGGTCCACTGGAACTCCGTCACCGTGCCTTTCAGCGTCATGATCTTCTGCTGATCGAACATCGCGAAGGAATGGTGCGCCGTGGCGGGCACGGCAATCGCCGCCAGGGCCAGGGCCGCGCCCGCCCAGGCGGCCGGCATGCGCGCGAGCTTATTTACCATCGTCCACTCCTTCCACCGCGCTCTGCCCGCGCTCCTCGGCCGTTTCGCTGCCGAGTTCCGTGCCCGGCAGATTGGTATTATACTGCAGGATGCAGTTCGCTTCATTGATATCGGTGTGATCCTGCCGGTTGAAGCGCTTGGTGGAACGCCAGTCACCCTGCCACATCGTGGGATCGGTGAGGGTATATTCGACTTCCATCGTCTTGCCGCCGTTCACCAGCCTGATCTTCTCCACCAGCTCGAACTGGTCGTCGATCGGGATGCCGAGATCGATGTAGTGGTTGTCCGGCTCGAAATAGGTGGTGTGGACGACAAGCGTGTCGCCTTCCCAATGCCCGATCGATTCGCCGTTGTAGCTCGGCACCACGAGATCGGGATCGGTATGGCCCCGCCCGTCGAGGAAGATCGTCCGCACCGAATTGTTGAAGCCCGAGATCACGTAGATCGCGGTAGGCAGCTGGATGAAGGCGTGCGGCCACACGCGCGTCATCAGCATCGGCATGCCGGGCGGATAGCACTGGCCGATCGCGTCGCGGTAGGTTTCGCCTCGCGCCTGCGCCTTGGGCTGTTCGACCAGCGCTTCGATCCCTTCCGGCCCGAACCGGGGATAGGGCGGCCCGAACATATAGTCGGCAAAGCCCTTGGACAGATCGATGAACCAGGTGCCGGTCAGGTCGAATGGCGGCGCGGGGCGCGGCTTCTTGAGATTCTCGGGCGCCAATGCGCCGAGATAGCCGGGGTGCTTGGGCACCATCTGGTCGAGCCGTTCCGGCGGAATCGGCGTCAGCGGGCGGACGACTTCAGGCTGCTCCAGCGCCGGCCCAGCGTTCTGGGCGGCGGCAGGTGGCATCACCATCAAGGCCATGGCTCCGGCGATAGCGGCAATCGCGCGCACGCCTCTCTCCCCTCATTACTCTTTATTGCCGCGATGTTAGTTCGGGGCGGGTGCCCAAGTCCAGCGTTCATGCTGTTCCAGCCGGGCAACCTGCCGCGAAGCGGCGGCGAGTGAACCGATATCGTCCAGGCGACCGGCTACCGGCGCGCCCTTTGGATAGCGCCAACAACTCGTGCTTTCCTCCGTGAGTAAAGGGGAAACGGGGGAATCGCGCTGTGGGATCGCCGGATCTTGGATTGTCGGTGGCGTGGAGCGTTAAAGCGTCCCCGGAACGCGGGAGGGATGCCCAATATTTTGCGTTGTCCACCATTTGATGGATGCCGCCCCGCCATGGTTACGCTTATGCCGCCAGCGGACCGAAGCGTGGGATGATAAATGAGGCCGGTTTCGCGGCGCCGCCGGCGCAAATGGCATCGAAAGAAGGGCCATGATCTGGATCAGGCGCATATTGGCGGGCGGGGCCGCGCTGATGGTGGTGGCGGTGTTGCTGGCCTTCACGCTGAGCGAATGGCGGGTTCGGCGGACCGTCGCGATGCCCTTGCCGGCGATCGAGGCGGCACATGACCCCGCCCAGATCGCCGAGGGCGCGCGTGTCGCGACATTCGAGGGCTGCCGGGCCTGCCATGGAGACAGGGGGCAGGGCCGCGTGATCCAGAACGACGCCATGATCGGACGGATCGTCGCGCCGGCTCTGGCGAGAGTGGCGGCCCGCGCAACCGATGCCGAGCTTGCCCGTGTCATCCGCCACGGTGTGTCGGTGAGCGGAAAGCCGATCTACATCATGCCGTCGGATGTCTTCAATCGACTGGCGGACGACGATGTGGCGCGCATCCTGGGCTGGATCAGGACGCTGCGGCCCGCTTCCGGCGATGTGACGGTGTCGACGCGTCTCGGCCCTCTCCTCCGTTTCGCCCTTGCCACGGGCGGGCTGAACAGTGCCGTCAATCCCGCAGGTGACCAGCCCCGCGCGCGGCCCGGCGATGTCGGCGGTTATTATGTCGGGACGCTATGCAGCTTCTGTCATGCGCTCGATCATGACCGCATCCACCAGGGGGAATTCGGACCGGCCACGGCACCCGCGCTCGCGCAGGTCGCCGCCGCCTATGATCCCGCCGCGTTCCGCCGCCTGCTCCAGACCGGCGAAGGAGCGGGCGGGCGCGCTCTTCCCGACATGAAGGATGCCGCGATCAAGGTGTTCAAGGGCTTCACGATCGACGAAATCGACGCCATCCACGCTTATCTGCGTGAAGAAGCGGCCAGGCTTCAGCCAAGCTAGGCACGCGATCCTGCTACCCCTCGACGCGCACGAGAGGTACGAGGGCAGAGCCTGCCGAAGCAGGCCCCGCCCCCCGCTGAGCTACTTCGCTACCGCCGCCGCGAGCATTTCCGGGGTCGGCGGGGCGGTGTCCTTGGGATCGGAGCCCTTGTGCTTGTCGGTGGCGGGGAGCGGGCCGCCGTTGGCGACGCCGAACCCGACGTTCTCGCCGGCGAATTCCGCATAGGCGATGTTCACGTTCATGTGCGCGCGGGCCAGCGGGGTGTTGCCGTATTCGAGGCCCTTCTTGATGTGGGTGTCCAGCAGCGGCGCGAAATCGGGGTTCTTCTGCAGCTCGGCCACGGCCACGCCCGGCGGATCGCCCCGGTCGTAAGCCGCCCGTGCGGCGGTGAGCAGGGCGCGGTTGAAGCGGGCCAGCCGCTCCAGCCCGGCCCAGTTGTTCACATGGCCATGCCCTTCCACGACGATCTCGATGCCGCGATCCTTCACCGCGGCGACCAGCTTCTCCGTCTCCTCGGTAATCGCGGCGGCGCCGCCGCTGGGAAGGAACGGCGCCATGTTCCACGCCATGACATCGCCCATGAACAGCAGCTTGGCCGCCGGCACCAGGACGAAGGTATCGCCGCCGGTGTGGCCGGTTCCGGTGTGGAAAAGCTCGATCTGTTCGTCACCCTGGCCGATCGTCAGCCGATCCTTGTAGGTTTCCGTCGGCAGCAGCGCGGGGTTGGCCTGCGGGCCGGCGGAAAGTTCCGCCTTGGTGCCTTCGCTCATGATGATCCGCACGTTGGGATAGCGTTCGCGGATGAAATCGGTGCTCCCGGTATGGTCGGGATGGCTGTGCGTGCAGATGATCGTTGTGATCGGTTTGTCGGTGATCTTCTTCACTTCATCCAGGATGGCCTGGCCATTGCCCGGCATCTTGGTGTCGACCAGGACCACGCCCGCCTTCTGCACCACGACCAGCGTGTTCCCGCCGCCGCCGAAGATCTTGTAGACGTTGCCGGTGATGTGCTCGATCGGCTCCGGCGGGGGCAGCGGCGAACGTGCCGGCGCGGCCGCGCCGGGGCGGGGCGGTTGCCCGGCGCCGGGGCCGGGCCGCTGCGACTGTTGTGCCGCCGCCGACGCGGCCATGCTGCCGGCGATCAGGAACGCCAGCACCGCTTTCGATTTCATCGCATCTCTCCTTAAGACCCCCGGCCGTGATTCGGCCCTCTATCCAGCCTTGCTAGCCGGCAAGGCCGGGTTGGCAAGGTCGCGAAATGTAGCGAATCGTCGCAGCAAGGCGGCCCGCACTGCTCGATCCGCGCGCCGCTCAGTGCGGGCGGCTCAGCAGATAGACCGCGTATTCGGCGCGCCAGTTCGCGCCCGCCGTCCCCAGTTCGGTTTCGCCGCTGAAGAACCAGCTCCGTTCGATCTGCACGCCCTTGGCCGTCAGCAACGCGCGGAAGTCGGTCACCGTCACATGGTGGATGTTCTGCGTTTCGTACCAGCTGACCGGCAAGTGCCGTGTCACCGGCATCCGCCCGTTCCACAGCAAGGCCAGGCGCATCTTCCAGTGGGCGAAGTTGGGAAAGCTGACGAAGGCCTTGCGGCCGATGCGCAGCAGCTCGTCCAGCATCAGGTCCGGCCGTTCGGCCGTTTGCAGCGTCTGGCTGAGGATCACGTAGTCGAACGCGCCGTCGGGATAGTCCGCCAGGGCGTGATTGGCATCGCCCTGCACCGCCGAAAGCCCGCGCGCGACGCATTTCTCGACCGCCTCCGGGTCGATCTCCAGCCCGCGCACGTCGATGCCCTTGTCGGCGCGCAGGACCGCCATCAGTTCACCGTCCCCGCAGCCGACATCGAGCACGCGCGCCCCTTCAGGCATGTGGCGCGCGATCACCGCCAGATCGGGGCGCAGGGCGTGTCTGGCGCTCATGCGTAGATGTCCGGGAAGTTCCGTTCCATCGCGCGCTCCGGATGCGCCAGCGGAGCCCAGCCGAGCGCTTCGTAAACCCCGTGCGCATCGGCCGTCATCAGCATCCAGCGGCGCAGGCCCTGCAGCTCCGGGTGCGCCTGCAACCGGGCGACCATGGCCCGCCCCAATCCCTGCCCGCGATGCGCCTCGAGAACATAGACATCGGCGAGATAGGCGAATGTCGCCCGGTCGGTCACCAGGCGGGCAAGCCCCACCTGCTCCCCGTCCTTGAACGCCGCGACGCATATGCTGTTGGCCAGCGCTTTGGCCACGATGGCCAGGGGAATGCCGGGCGACCAATAGCTGCGCGCAAGATAGGCGTGCGCCGCCTGCACGTCGATCCGCTCCGGCTCGCTCGTCAACTCGTAACCGGCCGGCGGCGCCTTCATTCGAGGAAGCCCTTCACCACCCGGTCCAGCGCCGGAACGTCGAGCAGGAAGCTGTCATGCCCGAAGGGGGCCGACAGTTCGACGAAGCTGACCGGCGCGGCGGCGGCGTTCAGCGCCTGCACGATCACACGCGAGGCGGAGGTGGGATAGAGCCAGTCGGTATCGAAGCTCACCACGCAGAAGCGCGCGCTGCTGCCGGCGAAGGCATCGGCCAGACGGCCGCCGTGCTCTTCCGCCAGGTCGAAATAATCCATCGCCCGGGTGATGTAGAGATAGCTGTTGGCATCGAACCGGTCTGTGAAGCTCAGCCCCTGGTGCCTGAGATAGCTTTCGACCTGGAAATCGGCATCGAACCCGAAGCTCTTGGCGTCGCGGTTCTGCAGCCGGCGGCCGAACTTCTCCGTCAGCCCCGCTTCGGACAGATAGGTGATGTGCGCCGCCATGCGCGCCACGGCCAGGCCCTTGTCCGGCGTCTTGCCGGAATCGTAATAGCCGCCGCCCTGCCAGTTGGGATCGGCCATGATCGCCTGGCGGCCGACTTCGTGGAAGGCGATGTTCTGTGCCGAATGGCGCGCGGTGGTGGCGATCGCCAGCACGCGTTCCGCCCGTTCGGGGAAATTGGCCGCGAAGCTCAACGCCTGCATCCCGCCCATTGAACCGCCGACTACCGCATGAAGCCGCCCGATCCCCAGCGCATCGAGCAGCGCCACCTGGGCGCGGACCATGTCGCGTATGGTGATGACCGGAAAGCGCATGCCGTAAGGCCGCCCGTCCGCCGCTTCGCTCGCCGGCCCGGTGGAACCCATGCAGCTGCCGATCACATTGGCGCAGATGACATGGAAGCGATTCGTGTCCACCACCTTGCCCGGCCCGACCGAGTTGGCCCACCAGCCCGGCTTGCCGGTGATCGGATGGGGGCTGGCCACGTATTGATCCATCGTCAGCGCGTGGAAGATCAGGATCACGTTCGATTTGTCCGCCGCCAGCTCGCCATAAGTTTCATAGGCGAGCGTCACGCGGTCGAGCACCTGCCCGCTATCGAGCTTGAGCGGCTTGGGCAGTTGCAGGCTGCTGCTGGCGGAGGCGAGCACAGTGGCCATCGGATGCCGGCACTTGGGGCGCGCCAACGGTACTGTCAATCCACGCCAAGTCCCGCTATGCGCCCGCCGGTGACGGAGAGCCCTTCCAACCCCCAGCCCGAGATGAAACCCTGGATCGCGGCGATCCATGCCTATGTGCCCGGCAAATCGGCCGGTGAGGACGGGCGCCCGCTGGTCAAGCTTTCGGCCAATGAGAACCCGCTGGGCACCAGCCCCGGGGCATTGGCGGCGCGCGGGCAGGCCGTGGTGCCCTCGCTCTACCCCGATCCAGACAGCACCGATCTGCGCGCCGCGCTGGGCAAGCTGCACGGCATCGATCCGGCGCGGATCGTCTGCGGCACGGGCTCGGGCGAATTGCTGACCCTGGCCGCCAGCGCCTTCGCCGGGCCGGGGGACGAGGTGCTCTATGTCCGCTACGGCTTCTCGCTCTATGAAATCGCCGCGCGCCGCTGCGGGGCGACGCCGGTGGTCGCGCCCGATGCCGATTACGGCACCGACGTGGAAGCGCTGCTCGCACTGGTGAACGCGCGGACCCGCGTGGTGTTCATCGCCAATCCCAACAATCCCACCGGCCGGTTCATGACTCGCGCCGAGCTCGCCCGGCTGCACGCCGGCTTGCCCGCATACGTGCTGCTGGTGCTCGACCAGGCCTATGCCGAATATGTCATGCCCGAAGATGACGATGGGGGGCTGGACCTGGCCGCGGAACATACCAACGTCCTCGTCACGCGGACCTTCTCCAAAGCCTATGGCCTCGCGGGGGAGCGAGTCGGCTGGGGCACCGGCGCGCCGGCGCTGATCGCGGCGCTCAACCGCATTCGCGGACCGTTCAATGTCGGCAACGTCGCGCAGGCGACCACTCTGGCGGCGCTGGAGGATCAGGCTTTCGTCGCCATGTCGCGTCGGCACAATGCCGCTGAACGGGCGCGCTTCGTGGCGGCGATCGAGGCCCTGGGCAATCACGGCCTGCGCGCCGTGCCGAGCGAGGCGAACTTCGTGCTGGTGCTGTTCGAAGGTAAGCTGAGCGCGGAGGCCGCCTACAAGGGCCTGGCCGAGCGAGGGTACATCACCCGCTGGCTGCCGGGGCAGGACCTGCCGCACGGCCTGCGCATCACCATCGGCACACGCGAGCACATGGACGATGTCGCCGATGCCCTGCGTGCCTTGGCGGAGGGCGCGCGATGAGCTTTCGCCATGTCGCGATCATCGGCCTCGGCCTCATCGGCGGGTCGATCGGCCTGGCGGTGCGTGAACACCTGCCCGGCGTGACGACCACCGGCTACGACAACGATCCCGACGTGCGCCGCCGCGCCGCCGAACGCGGCCTTGCCGACAGGATCTGCGAAAGCTCCATCGAAGCGGTCGCCGGGGCGGACCTGGTGATCCTGTGCGTTCCGGTGGGCGCGATGGGGGAGGCGGCCCGTGCGCTCGTCCCCGGTCTTTCGCCCGATGCGCTGGTCAGCGACGTGGGCTCGTCGAAGCAGGCGACCGGCCGCATGCTGGCCGAAGCATTGCCGGGCCGCGCGGTGATCCCGGCGCATCCGGTGGCCGGCACCGAAAATAGCGGGCCCGACGCCGGCTTCGCCACGCTGTTCTACCACCGCTGGTGCATCGTGACCCCGCCCGAAGGCGCCGATCCGGCCAAGGTGGCCGCGCTGGTCGAATTCTGGCGCGCGCTCGGCGCGATGGTCGATACCATGGGGCCGGAACATCATGACCGGGTGCTGGCGGTGACCAGCCATATCCCGCACCTCATCGCCTATACGATCGTGGGCACCGCGTCCGACCTGGAAGAAGTGACGCGCAGCGAGGTCATCAAGTATTCCGCCGGCGGCTTCCGCGATTTCACCCGCATCGCGGCGAGCGACCCGACGATGTGGCGCGACGTGTTCCTCAACAACCGTGAGGCGGTGCTGGAGATGCTCGACCGCTTCCTCACCGACTTCGCGATGATGCGCGAAGCGATCCGCGCCAGCGACGGGCAGACGCTGTTCGACCTGTTCACCCGAACCCGCGAGATCCGCCGCTCCATCGTGGCGATTGGCCAAGACGACGCGCGGGCCGATTTCGGCCGCAAGCATAACGGTGATGGCTAGGCGGGAGTGGCCGAGAGGCTGCGGCCTGCCTCGCCGCCCTTTCCTGCGTCCCGGATAAGTCCGTCCGTCGGCCGCTATCCGCCCGCGACGCCCATCAGCCGGGGCGCCGTCGCCAGCCACCAGGGCGTGTTCCACAAAAGATGCGTGGCGATGATGAACGGCAGGTTGGCCGCCGCCCAGATGACATAGGCGCGCGGTATCCGTCCGCTTCTCCAGATATCCCAGGCCAGCATCGGCAATATCCAGAGGACGATCCAGACATGATCCGCCAGCGGGCTCTCCGGCCGGGCGGTGGGGAGCCAGCCGATCCGATCGATCCCCGCTGACAAGGGCAGGACGGTTGCCAGGATCATCAACCGCTTGTGGAGGCCGGAATCCCTCCTGCGCGCCAGCAGGGCCCAGCCGACCAGCAGCGGAAACAGCAGGCCGATGCGTATCTGGCTGAGAAGGACGTTGCTGGCGAAGATCTTCGTCTCGCGCAGGTCGACGGGCGCCGACCAGAGGCTCGCAAAGGACGCCGAGACCAGCAGATAGCTGGCAGCCACGATCGCCGGCAGCAAGGCGAAGGCGGTGAGCCCGAGCTTCATGTGCAGCGCCTGCCGCCCCGTAGCCGCGAGGCCGGTCTGGACCAGCAGCAGCAACAGCCATGCGCCCATCAGCACGGCATGGACATGCAGGATGACGGGGAAAGCCGGCCGCTCTCCCGCATTGACGGCCGCCACCTGTTTTATGGAATCAGGGACGAAGCCTACCAGCGCCGTCGCCACGAACAGCGCCGCCATGAATACGTAAATCCATCGGTCGATCAGCTGCGCGATCGTCTTGTCCCGCACCGCCGCGCGGCCGACCGGCCAAGGCGGCGAAACAAGCGCGCTTGCCTTTTTATCGAGCCGTCCCGCTCTTTCGGCAGCGGGCGCCGTGGCCTCTCCATTCATCTCCCCGTCCCCATTTTGCGGAACGAGGCGGCGTGCCCCACGCGCGCCCGCGCCGTTTCACCAGCGTCTAGGCGCGGCCGGCGCCGGGCCGCGTCCATCAAACGATGGACACCGTGAAATAATCTCGCCTGTCGGAGCCGGACCGCGTCTCAGCGCGGGCCGGGGGAGGGCCTATTCAGGGCGTTGATCGCCGCATGGACCCGCGCCTCGATTTCCTCGCGCGGCAGGCCGGGTTCGATGAGCTCGCCGAATTGCAGCACGATCGTGCCGCGCCGTTTCCATAGCGGCTGGTAAAGCGGCCCGCTGTTCACCGCCACCGGCACCACCGGCAGGCCGAGCATCTTGTAAAGCCCGGCGAAGCCCGCCTGCAGCGGCGGACGCTCGCCATGGGGCACGCGGGTGCCTTCGGGGAAGATCGCCAGCGGCCGGCCTGTCGCGGCATAGGCGCGCGCTTCGGAGACCATGTTGCGCAGGGCCTTCGCCCCCTGGGTCCGCGCCACCGGGATCGTGCCATAAGCCCGCGCCGCGCGGCCCCAGCCGGGAATGCGGAACAGTTCCACTTTCCCGAACCCGACCGGATGATCGAGGATCACCGGCAGCTCGATCGCTTCGAAGAAGCTTTCGTGCTTGATCGCGTAGAGCACCGGGCTGTCGAAGGCCTTTCTCCCCACTTCGCGCACGTCGATGCCGAGCAGGTGGGTGACGCAGGCCCGGTGGAAGCGCGCCCAGGCGTCGGGGACCGGGCGGATGCGGGCGGGCGCCACCATTGCCACCAGCACCGCCGCCAGCACGAACAGCACGCTGCCACCGTAGAACGCGGCATAGAACAGCACGCTGCGCACCGCGGCCATGGCGCGCCTCACGCCGGCCACAGCCGGCCGGCCCAGGTGGCCAGCAGCTTGTGGTATTCGAGGAACAGGATCCACAGCGATGGCTGGGACGGCACGGCATCGCGCACCACCACCGTGCCCGGCGGCAGGCGGTCCGCCAACTCGCGCGCGGCCCGGCGCATGTGCCAGTCCGACGTGACCAGCCGCAGCGAATGGACCTTGTTCGCCTCCACCCACCCGGCTGTCTCACGGGCATTGCCGCGCGTGTCGAGCGCGGCGAAGCCCAGCGTCACGCAGCATGTCATCAGGTCCGGCGCGATCTTGTATTCGGCGGCGAATTCGCGCGGGGTGACCGATTGGAACACGCCCGTCACCAGCATGCGCGGTGCGGCGCCTTCGCGCAGCATGGCCAAGCCGCGCGGAATACGCCCGCCGCTGCCCGTCGGCACCACGATCGCGTCGGTCTTCTCGTTGCCGGCAGGCTGGGGCAGCGACACGGCAAACCACAGGAAGCCGAGCGCCCACACGATGGCCAGCAGCGAGGCGATCCGCCCGATCACAGCATCCGCCTCAGCGCGCCGACCACGGTGAGGCGGGCAGTGAGCGTCGCCAGCACCACCCCGGCGACCGGGATCGCCACGAGCAGCGCCCAGTCGGCCGGCCCCAGCGCGCCGCCCGTCACCATGCCCGAGCCGAGCCGGGCGAACTGGCTGCCCAGCAGCCACAGCGCGCCCGCGCCCAGCAGCAGCCCGGCCAGCCCGCCGATCGCCGCGTCGAAGGCGATCGACCGTTCGAACAGGCGCGCGATCTGCCGATCGGTCGCGCCAAGCAGATGGATGATCTCGATCGTCTCGCGATTGCCCCCCAGCGCACTGCGCGCGGCCAGCCACACCGCCGCCGCGCTGGCCGCGGCGAGCAGGGCGACAAGGCCGAGCGCGAGCCATTGTAGCGAGGCCAGCGCATCGAACACCGGGCCGAGCCAGCCGGCCTGGGCATCGATCCGCGCGGAAGGGACGAGCGCCTTGAGCGAGGCCCGCAGTTCCTCCAGCCGCCGCTCTGTCACCGGGCCTTGCAGCCGTACGTCGATCAGCGCGGGCACCGGGATCGCCGCGTCCCCGGTCAGCATCTGCCGGCCGAGCCAGGGTTCGAGCAAGGCCTCCAGGTCCTTCTCCGGCACCCGGATCACTTCGGCCACGTCCTGGCGGGTCCGCAGGTGCGCCACGGCGGCCTGGGCCTGGCGTTCCCGCGCGGCCGGGGCGCCTTCCAGGATCTGAACGGTCAGTCCGCCAGCGATCTCCGCGCCGGCATTCGTCCCCAGGTTGCGCAGCGCCAGCCCGGCGCCCGCCGCGATCACCGTCAGGGCGATCATGATGGCGATGACCCACGGCATCGGCCCCGCCAGCCGCGAATGGGGCGCCAGCCGGTCGATCGCGCCGAAGCGCGGCGCGTTGCGGCGGATCGCCATGGACCCGATCGAGAACACCGCGTTCATCGCGCGGCCACCTCGGGGCGCGGCGGATAGCGCAGGGCGCCCGTCGGGTCGCTCAGCCGCCCGCGATCCAGCCGCATGATCAGCGAATCCGATACCTTCCGCAGCAGGTGCACGTCATGCGTGGCCACCACCACCGTGGTCCCCAGCCGATTGAGCGCTTCGAACAGCCGCAGCAGCTTCACCGCCATTTCCGGATCGACGTTGCCGGTCGGCTCGTCGGCGACGAGGATCTCGGGCCGGGCGATCACCGCGCGGGCGATCGCCACGCGCTGCTGCTCCCCGCCTGAAAGGGTCGCCGGGCGCGCGTCGGCCCGCTGGTCCAGCCCGACCCAGGTCAGCATATCGGCCACCGGCTTCCTGATCTCCCCCTCTGGCACGCCCGACACGCGCAGCGGCAGCGCCACGTTGTCGAACGCGGAGAGGTGCGGCACCAGGCGGAAATCCTGGAACACCACCCCGATCCGCCGTCGGAACGCCGGCAGGCGCGCGCGCGGAACGGTAATCACGTCGGTGCCGAACATGCGGATCACCCCGCGCGAAGGCCGCTGCGCGAGATAGAGCAGCCTGAGCAGCGATGTCTTGCCCGCGCCGCTGGCCCCGGTGAGGAAATAGAAGCTGCCGGGAAACAGGGTGAAGGACACGTCGCTCAACACCTCGCGGTCCGTGCCATAGCGCAGGCCCACGTTGTCAAACTGAACGATATGCCCCCCCTCGCCGGTCACGGCCGGCCTCGGGAGCGATCTGTCGGCTTGAGGCGTGGGCGAGCTGGCATCCGCCGCGCCTATAGCTGCTGTTCGGTGTGGAAAAAAGCCGTTGGGCGCGCGTGACGGCGGCCGCCCGGCTTGTTGCCTGATCCGGTGCGGCTTAGGATCGGCCGGCCATGATCATTGCCTGCCCCGCTTGCGCCACGCGGTACGTCGTGCCCGATAGCGCAATCGGGCCGGAAGGGCGCACCGTGCGCTGCGCCAAGTGCCGGCACAGCTGGTTCCAGGAACCCGCGCCGCTCGGCATGCTTGTGGAAGCGCCCCCTGTTGCTTCTCCGGTATCGGAGCCAGTGGCCGAACCTATGGCTCAGCCCGCGCCGGAACCGGTAATGGCGGCCGCCGATACCCTCCAGCCGGCGTCCCCCGTGGAAAGTGCGGCGGAGCCCGATCTGCCGCCGCCTCCGCCGACTTTCGAAGGGCCGGTGGCCAGCGCGGCGGAGCCGGCGCGCGATGATTCGCAGTTCGAACCCGCGCCGCCGTTCCGCCGCCGGCGCAATCCGCTGCGGCTGCTGACCTGGGGGGCGGGCATCTTCGCGGTGCTGGCCTTGGCGCTGATCGGCGCGGTATCCTATTGGGGGCCGCCGGACTGGGTGCCGATCGACCGGCCGACATTCGCCATGGCCCCCGCCCAGCTCCAGCTCGATTTTCCGGCCGAGGCGCAGGAACGGCGCCAGCTTCCCAACGGCACCGAGTATTTCGGCGCCAGCGGCACGATCACCAACACCGGGGCCGAAAGCCAGCGCGTGCCGCCGATCCTGATCGTGCTGCGCGATGCGCGGGACCGGATCGTCTATAGCTGGGAACTGCAACCGCCCAAGCGCACGCTGGCCCCCGGCGAAAGCGTGACGGTCAACGAAGCGGTGACCGACGTGCCGCGTTCGGCCAAGTTCGCGGAGATCGGCTGGAAGCCGAGCTGAGCCTTTGCGCGATTGCCACGCGGCCTGAAAATAGATGCGCCGCCCGCGCTTGCAGGGGTATGGCCGCTTTGCTAAGGGCGCGCTCCTACCTGGCTGGGGGCCGCTTTCAGGCCCTTGTCGATGTGCGGTCGTGGCGGAACTGGTAGACGCGCAACGTTGAGGTCGTTGTGGGCGAAAGCCCGTGGAAGTTCGAGTCTTCTCGACCGCACCACTTCTGATGATAACAGGCACTGCCCCCTTCGCCCGATTGCGGCGGGGCGGGCTATTGCCGCGTGCCCGAACCCCTGGACAAGAAGCGGCGGGTCACGCCTGCGCGGGCGTGGGCACGAAATCGACTACCGCGCCGGGGGTGCCCGCGCCCGTCACGCAGGCGTCGACTTCGAACACCTCGTGCAGCAGCGCCGCGGTGAGCACTTGCGCGGTGGGGCCGAAGGCGATCAGCCGCCCTTGCCGCATCACCGCGATATGTGTGGCATAGCGCGCCGCGAGCGTCAGCTCGTGCACCGAAGCGATCACCAGCTTGCCGCCGTCGGCCAGGCCGCGCAGCCGCCCGATGCCGTCGAGCGCATGGCGCGGATCGAGCCCGGCCAGCGGCTCGTCGGCCAGCAGCACTTGCGGATCGCCCACCAGCGCGCGTGCCAGCATCGCCCTGGCAAGCTCGCCGCCCGATAGCGTCGTGGCCGGCTGGTCGCGGCGGCTGGCCATGTCGACCATGGCGAGAACCGCGTCGACGCGGGCCTGCATCGCCTCGGGCAGCGCTCCGAAAATCGGCAGTTGCGGCGTCAGCCCCAGCGCCACCAGCCGTTCGACCGATACCGGCCATTCGGCTCGCGGATTCTGCGGCAGATAGGCACGAAGGCGCGCCAGCCGCCGGCGATCGAACGCGGCCAGCGCGGCGCCGTCGATCGTCACCGTTCCCCGCTCGGGTGCAAGCAGCCCGGCCAGAACGGACATCAGCGTCGATTTGCCGGCCCCGTTGGGCCCGATCAGGCCGATGAACTGGCCGCCTTCCATCGCCAGCGAGACGCCGTCGACGATCGCCCGGCGCTCGCGCAACACGCTGATCCCGTCCGCGACGATCCGGCTCATGGCGACAGCCTGCGCAATTTGACCACCAGCCAGAAGAAGAACGGCGTTCCCACGATGCTGGTGAGCACGCCCAGCCTGATCTCCTGTCCGGCGGTCGGGATGGCCCGGGTGGCGACGTCGACGAAGACCAGCAGGATCGCGCCGAACAGGGCCGCCGGCAGCAGCACGCGGCTGGGCTGATGGCCCACGAAAGGCCGGACGATATGCGGCGCGAGCAGGCCGATGAAGCCGATCGATCCGGTCACGGCCGTGGCGGCCCCGACGGACAGCGCCGTTCCGGCCAGCGCGAGCAGGCGCGTGCGCGCCAGGTTGACGCCCAGGCTTTCCGCCTGCGCCTCGCCCAGGGTCAGCGCGTCGATGTCGCGGGCGCTGAACGCAAGGCAGATCCAGCCCAGCAGAATGAACGGCGCCACCAGCAGGACCTGGTCCCAGTCGCTGTTTTCCAGCGTGCCGAGGAGCCAGATGGTGATCTCGTAGACGGCCGCGAGATTCGGCGCGAAGTTGAGCGCAAGGCTCACGCCCGCCGCCATGAGGCCCGAAACGGCGACGCCCGCGAGGATCATCGTCAGCGTACCGCCGCGCCCGATCGACAGGGTCAGGAGCGCCGCGGCGATCGCGCCGGCGATCCCCATCATCGGCGTGGCCAGCAGGAACGTGGCCGAAAGACCGAAATAGATCGCTAGGACGGCCCCCAGGGCCGCGCCGGCCGACACGCCGAGCAGGCCCGGTTCGGCCAGCGGATTGCGCAGCAGGCCTTGCAAGACCGCGCCCGAAAGCCCCAGGCTGGCGCCGACCAGCACGCCCAGGACCGTCCTCGGCGCCCTGAGCTCGATCAGGATCAGCCAGGCGAGATTGGGCTTGGGCTGGAAAACGGAATCGGCCAGCACCAGCGGGTTCAGCCAGACCCGCCCGATGCCCAGTGACAGCAGCACGCCCGCGAGCAGAAGCACACCCGCCAGCACGGGCCAGAGGCGCTTGCCTACCATGGCGGGCGCCCCTTGGGCAGCTTCCCAAGCGCCGCGTGCAGCTGCAGCGCGGAATCGGCGGATTGGGGCAATCCGCAGGTATGCAGGAAGGCCGGATAGCTGATCTGCCGCCCCTTGAAGGCCCGGCGGATCACGGGGTGTTCGGACGCCGCATCGCCCAGCGACAGGTCATCGTAGGTGGCCCGGCCGCGCATGACCGCATCGGGCCGCGCGGCCAGCAGTTCCTCGATATCGAAGCTCGAAAAGTTGTTGCCGGGAAGCCTGGCCGCCAGGTTCACCGCGCCCGCCGTGCGGATGATCTCGTCGGTCAGCGTTCCCCTTCCCGGGACGCCATTGGTCGCGCTCCAGGCGACGACCTCGACCGGGCGCGCCGGGCGGCGGCGTTCGAGATAGGCCAGCTTGCGGTCCATCTCGGCGATCAGCGCCCCCGCGCGTTCCGGCTCCCCCACCAGATCGCCGATCTGGCGCGTGATCCGCCGAATGTCCGCGAAGCTGTTGGCGGAATCGATTTCGACCAGCGGCGCGTCCACCTTGCTGGCCAGCCGGCGCAGGACCGGGGTTGCCCAGGGGCTGGCGAGGATCAGGTCCGGCTTCTGGCTGACCACCTCCTCCGCCGCGCCGTGATTGATCGCAATGCCCGCGTCGGCGCCCGGCATGAGCACCTCGACGGCATCGTGGGCGAGATAGGTGACCGATGCGATCCGCTCTTTCGGAACCAGCATCATCAGCAACAGATCGTTGCACAGGTCGATAGACATGATGTGGCGCGGCTTGCCCGCCTGGACCGGTTCCGCCTTCTTTGGCGAACCGGCGCCGGACAGCGCGGCCAACGGCAGGCCCAGGCACGCCGCCACAGCCAAGGCCCAACGCCGCTTCATCGCCTGTCCGCGGTCCTTTCGAGAATCTCGATCGGGGTTTCAGCGTTCAAGGTTCGTCATGCTCCGCAATTCGGCACTCCCGATCCTTCCCGCATAGACACGTGCGCCGCATCCCGCTCAAGAATTTGCGCGGGAGGCTGGGCGCGTGCCTGGGGCGCTTATCGGCGCTCCCCGCTCATTCGGCTCCGTCGTTCACCAGCAGCACGCTGTCGTCGCGGGCAAGCGACCACAGGCTGAGGCCTGCCTGCCGCGCCCTGGCGACGGCCATGCTGGTGGGGAGCGAGACGGTGGCCAGGCGCGTCGCGCCCGCGCGGACGGCTTTCTCCACGATCTCGTAGGAACAGCGCGCGGTGGACAGGATGAAGCCTGCTGCCGGGTCCTGCCCGGCGGCGGCGAGCGCGCCGATCAGCTTGTCGAGCGCGTTGTGGCGGCCGACATCCTCACGCGCGTGCAGGATCGCCCCTTCGGCGCTGGCGAAAGCGGCGGCGTGGGCGGCGCCGGTTCGGCGAGTGAGCGGCTGGTGCGCGCGCAGGGCGGACAGGGCGGCGAACAGGGCGCTTTCATCCAGCGGCGCGTGTGGCGCCACTTGGGGCAGGGGGCGCGTGACCGCTTCCAGGTTCTCGATGCCGCAAAGCCCGCACGAGCTTTCGGCCACGCGGGCGCGGACGCGATCGGTCAGCTGCTCTATCCCGAGGCCGGTGAGCGCGGCGCGGACGATCCAGCCCTGCTCGACCTCGGCCACGCCGATATCGGTTAGATCGGCCGGCTGCCTTGCGAGCCCTTCGGTGAGAGCGAAGCCGAGCGCGAAATCTTCCAGGTCCTCCGGCGTGGCCATCATCACGGCGTAGCTGAGTCCGTTGAATTCGAGCGCGACGGGCGCTTCGGGCACCCATTCGCGGTTTACCGCGCGGCGCGTGCCGTCGCGGCGAATTTCAACGATGTCGCTCATCCCATTTCCGCAAGCGGGAGGGGCGAACGCCGGGTGTCATCCGGCGTCAGAATGGCCGATCTCGTTCACCGAGTTGAACTCGGTCGCGCGGGTCTGGGACTTGGGTTCCGCCCCGCCAGCCAGATACTCGATCGCGGCCAGCGCCACCGGTGAAAGCGCCGAACGCCCTTCTTCGCCCTGGATATCTTCGAAGATCCGCGCCTTCATCCGGGGATCCCAGAACTTGTTGATGTGATCGGCGGTGGCCAGCACCGCCTTGTCGGGGTTCATCGCGGCAAGGTTCTGGGCGATCTGATTGGCCGAAAAACGCAGGCGGGACAGCGTAGCGGAACTCATTCCGCCGGCTCCATTTCGGCCGCCCCGGCGATCCGGCGCGAACGTTCGGTCAGTTCCGCCTGTTCCTTCTGCCATTCGGTCGGGCCGTTGGACGGCATCACCTGCACCGCGGTCACCTTGTATTCGGGGCAATTGGTCGCCCAGTCGGAATAGTCGGTGGTGACGACGTTCGCCTGCGTCCCCGGGTGGTGGAAGGTGGTATAGACCACGCCCGGCGCGACACGGTCGGTCACTTCCAGCCGCAGGGTCGTTTCGCCGGTGCGGCTGGCCAGCTTCACCCAATCGCCCGTCTTCAGGCCGCGGTTTTCGGCATCGGCCGGGTGCATTTCCAGCACGTCGCCGTCATGCCACACGACATTGTCCGTGCGCCGCGTCTGCGCGCCGACGTTGTACTGGCTGAGGATGCGGCCGGTGGTGAGCAGCAGCGGGAAGCGCGGGCCGCTCCTTTCGTCGGTCGGGATGTATTCGGTGATGGCGAAGTGCCCCTTGCCACGCACGAATTCCTCCACGTGCATGACGGGCGAGCCATCGGGGAACTTGTCGTTGACCGGCCATTGCAGCGAGCCTTCGCGGTCCAGCCGATCCCACGAAATGCCCGCGAAGCTCGGCGTCAGGCGGGCGATCTCGTCAAGGATCTCGCTGGGATGCGTGTAGTTCCAGTCGAGCCCCAGGGCATTGGCGAGGAGCTGGGTGACTTCCCAGTCCTCGTACCCCGGCGCCGGCTCCATCACCTTGCGGACCGGCTGCACGCGCCGTTCGGCATTGGTGAAGGTTCCGTTCTTCTCCAGGAAGGTGGAGCCGGGCAGGAACACGTGGGCGTAGTTGGCGGTCTCGTTCAGGAACAGGTCGTGCATGATGACCAGTTCCATCGCTTCGAGCCCGGCGGCGACATGCTGGGTATTGGGATCGGACTGCATGATGTCCTCCCCCTGCACGTAAAGCGCCTTGAACGTGCCATCGATGGCCGCGTCGAGCATGTTGTTGATGCGCAGCCCCGGCTCCTTGTCGAGCGTGACGCCCCAGTCCTTCTCGAACAGCTGGCGCGTGGCGTCGTCGGAGATGTGGCGATAGCCCGAAAGCTCGTGCGGAAAGCTGCCCATGTCGCAGCTGCCCTGCACGTTGTTCTGGCCGCGCAGCGGGTTCACGCCCACGCCGGGGCGGCCGATGTTGCCGGTGGCCATCGCCAGGTTGGCGATGGCGATGACCGCCGAGGACCCCTGCGAGTGCTCGGTCACGCCCAGGCCATAGTAGATCGCGCCGTTGCCGCCCGTGGCATAGAGCCGCGCGGCTTCGCGCACCGTCTGCGCCGGGACGCGGGTGACGGCTTCCAGGAATTCGGGGCTGTGCCGCTCCTCCGAAACGAAGCGGGCCCAATCCTCGAACGCGTCCCATTCGCAGCGTTCGCGCACGAAGGCTTCGTTGACCAGGCCTTCGGTCACGATCACGTGCGCCAGGCTGGTCAGCACGGCAACGTTGGTGCCGGGCTGAAGCGCCAGGTGATGGGCGGCCTGGATATGCGGCGAGCGCACCAGATCGATCCGCCGGGGGTCGATCACGATCAGCTTGGCGCCTTGGCGCAGGCGGCGCTTCATGCGGCTGCCGAACACCGGGTGCGCGTCAGTCGGATTGGCGCCGATCACCAGCACGACATCGGCATCCATGATGGTGTCGAAATCCTGCGTGCCGGCGCTGGTGCCGAACGTGGTGCTGAGGCCATAGCCGGTGGGCGAGTGGCACACGCGGGCGCAGGTATCGACGTTGTTGTTGCCGAACCCGGCACGCACCAGCTTCTGCACCAGGAACGTCTCCTCGTTGGTGCAGCGGCTGGAGGTGACGCCGCCGAGCGAGCCGACGCCGTGCCTGGCCTTGATCTCGCGCAGCTTGTTCACGGTGTAGGCGATCGCTTCGTCCCAGCTTACTTCGCGCCACGGCTCGTCGATGGATTCGCGGATCATCGGGTTGAGGACGCGATCCTTGTGGTTGGCATAGCCATAGGCGAAGCGGCCCTTGACGCACGAATGGCCGCGGTTGGCCTTGCCGTCCTTCCACGGCACCATGCGCACCAGCTGCTCGCCGCGCATCTCCGCCCGGAAAGCGCAGCCGACGCCGCAATAGGCGCAGGTGGTGACCACGGCGCGTTCCGGCTTGCCGATCGCCTTGACGCTCTTTTCCTGCAGCGTGGCGGTGGGGCAGGCCTGCACGCAGGCGCCGCAGCTGACGCATTCGGAGCTGAGGAAGTTGTCGCCGTCCTGCCCGGCGCTGACCATCGAGGCGAAGCCGCGCCCGTCGATGGTGAGGGCGAACGTGCCCTGCACTTCGTCGCACGCGCGCACGCAGCGGCTGCACACGATGCACTTCGACGGGTCGAAATCGAAATAGGGGTTGGAAACGTCGGTGCCGAGGCCGAGGTGATTTTCCCCCTCATAGCCATAGCGCACGTCGCGCAGGCCCACGGCGGCGGCCTGGTCCTGCAGCTCGCAATCGTTGTTGGCCGAGCAGGTCAGGCAATCGAGCGGGTGATCGGAGATGTAGAGTTCCATCACGCCGCGCCGCAGCTTTTCGAGGCGGGGCGTCTGGGTCTTGACGTTCATGCCGGGCATGACCGGGGTGGTGCAGCTCGCCGGCGTGCCGCGCGCGCCTTCGATCTCCACCAGGCACAGGCGGCATGAGCCGAAGCTCTTCATGTTGTCGGTGGCGCAGAGCTTGGGGATCGAGCCGCCGATCTCGGCCGCCGCGCGCATCACGCTGGTGCCTGCCGGCACCGTCACTTCGCGCCCGTCGATCGTGAGCGTCACCAGTTCGTCGGATTTGACCTCGGGGGTGCCGAAGTCTGCCTGGCGTTCAAATCCCATCGTCTCGCTCCATCTCGGCCCCAAGCGTCGCAAGGTCGGCCGGCGTATTGATATTAGCAGCTTTCACGCCGATTTTCACCGGCCTTGCGTCAATCGCCTTCGCGAACGCAAGCATCGAATGTTTTCCCTCGGCCAAGAGCAGCGTCTCGATCGCATCCGCGGCCTCCACCGGCCAGTGTCCCACCACCGGCTGGCTTTCAAGATAAGCGGGCGCGGGGGACAGGTGCCGCAGCAGGCTGTCGGGCAGGCCGACCGAATCCACGCCGCAGGAAAGCACGCTCTCGTACCCTTCATCACGCGCCAGCCGCAAGGCAGCGGCGATCCCGCCCAGCGGGCCCATGTTCGGCTGCGGCCAGTCGGGGATGCAATGCCCCGGGCCGCGCTCGCGCCCCGCGACCACCACCAGCTCGCAGAAACCGGTAAGCGTGTCGAAGGCGCGGGCCAACAAGGTCTGCCCGCCCAGTTCGGCCAGCGCCTTGTCGCTGCCGAACCGGCTCGATTGCCCGCCGGCGAGAACGACGCCGAGGATCATGCCGGCCTCACTAGGCGTCGTTCCGGTCAAGTACCTTGCGCACCGCGCCTTCCCGGCCCGGCATGAAGTCTTCCGGCCAGTTCTTCAGCGCGCTCATCACCGGATAGGGGGTGAAGCCGCCAAGGGCGCAGAGGGAACCGAACTTCATCGTCTCGCACAAGTCGGTCAGCAGGGCGACTTCCTGCTCGGGCAGGCGGCCGGTCTTGGGGGCGTTGTGCATGACCGGCAGCACTTCGACGCTGTCGGCCTCCCGCCCGCCGGCGCGGATGCGGTCGAGGATCTCGACCCCGCGCACCGAGCCGATGCGGCACGGCGTGCACTTGCCGCAGCTTTCCGCGGCGCAGAACTCCATCGCGAAGCGGGCCATGGCGCCCATGTCGGCCGTATCGTCGAACACGGTGATGCCGCCGTGGCCGATCAGCGCGTCGGCCGCGGTATAGGCTTCGTAATCGAAGGCGATGTCGAACTCGTCGGGATGGATATAGGCACCCAGGGGCCCGCCAACCTGCACCGCCTTGACCGGGCGGCCGCTGTCGGTGCCGCCGCCGATGTCATAGACCAGCTCGCTCAGCGTGATGCCGAACGCGGTCTCGAACAGGCCGCCGTGCCGGATATTGCCGGCGAGCTGGATGGGCATCGTGCCCTTGGACCGGGCCATGCCCAGCGCCTCGTAACGCGCCGCGCCGCCTTCGGCCAGGATATGCGGGACAGCAGCCAGGGTGAGCACGTTGTTCACCACCGTGGGCCGGCCGAACAGGCCCTCGATCGCCGGCAGCGGCGGCTTGGCGCGCACTTCGCCGCGCTTGCCTTCCAGCGAATTGAGCAGCGATGTCTCCTCGCCGCAGACATAGGCGCCGGCACCCACGCGCACTTCGCAGCGGAACGGCGCGATGATCCCGGCGCAAAGCCGCAGCGCTTCGTTAAGCTTGCGGATCGCATCGGGGTATTCGCTGCGGACGTAGATATAGCCTTGGGTGGCCCCCACCGCTTCGCCCGCGATCGCCATGCCTTCGATCAGCGCATAGGGATCGCCTTCCATGACCATGCGATCGGCGAAGGTGCCCGAATCGCCTTCGTCGGCATTGCAGACGATGTACTTCTGGGCGCCGGGCGTGCCGGCCACGGTCTTCCACTTGATGCCCGCCGGGAAGCCCGCGCCGCCACGGCCCCGCAGGCCGGACTGGATCACTTCCTCGACGATCCGCTCGCCGCCGATCCGGCGCGCGCGCTGAAGCCCGGTCCAGCCGTCGGTCCTCTCGTAATCCTCGAGGCTGGTCGGCCGGGTGCGGCCCGCGCGGATGAACGTCAGCCGTTGCTGGCGGGCGATGAACGGATGCTCCACGATCTCGCCGATCGCTTTGGGCGATGTGCCGTCGAGGATCGCGTCGACATCGTCCAGCGTCGCCGGGCCGAAGCCCATGCCGGCGATCTCCACCAACGGTTCCAGCCAGTGCATGCCCCAGCTCGACGTGCGGTGGACTTCGTGGCCCTTGCTGGCGAAAGCGGCGGCCAGTTCGTCGGCGCCCAGCGCGCGGGCGAGCGCGTCGTCGGAAATACGGATAATCATCGGGCGTTCTCGATCACTTCGACGAGCCCGGCGGAATCGAGCCGGGCATGGAGCCGGTCGCCCGTGCGGGCGCTGGGGCCGGCGCTGCACAGGCCCAGGCAATAGACGGTGGTAAGCTTCACTCGCCCGGCCGCGGCCTTTTCGGCCGCCGGGATCAGCGCTTCGACACCGCGTGCCTTGCAGGCTTCGGCACGGCAGATCTGCACTTCGGGGCGCGGATCGGCCGCGGCGTGGAAATCGTGATAGAAGCTGACCACGCCGTGCACGTCCGCACGGGAGATATTGAGCGCGGCGGCGATCAGCGCCTCGGTCTCCGCGTCGACGCAGCCGAAGGCGGCCTGCACATCGTGCAGGATCGGCAGAAGCGGTCCCTCACGGCCCGCATGGTCGGCCACGATTTCCGTGACCCTCTCTTGCTTGGTACTTACCAACTCAGTCTCTCCGCGTGCCAGGCGATGTGGTCGGCCATGAAGGTCGAGATGAAGAAGTAGGAGTGGTCATAACCCTCCTGCATCCGGATTTGCGCCCGCATATCCACATTGCGGCACGCTTCGTCCAGTAAATGAGTCTGCAACTGCTCTTCAAGGAAGCTGTCGGCCGTGCCCTGGTCCACCAGCAGGTGGGGCAGGCGGGCGCCGTCCTCGATCAGGGCGCAGGCGTCGTATTGGCGCCAGGCGGACCGATCCCCGTCCTTGCCTTGGCCGAGATAGCCGCCCAGCGCCTTCTCGCCCCAGGGGCAGTTCATGGGGCTGACGATCGGGGCGAAGGCGCTGACCGAACGGAAGCGGCCGGCACTGCGCAGCGCGATGGTCAGCGCGCCGTGGCCGCCCATGGAATGGCCGGTGATGCCCTGCCGGCTCATGTCCACCGGAAATTCCGCCGCGACCAGGGCGGGCAGTTCCCGCTCTATATAGCTGCGCATGCGGAAGGTCTTGGCCCACGGTTCCTGCGTGGCGTCGACATAGAAGCCGGCGCCCTGGCCGAAATCGTAAGCCTCGTCATCCGGCACGCCGTCGCCGCGCGCACTGGTGTCCGGCGCGATGAACACCACGCCATGCTCGGCGCAGGCGCGGCGGTATTCGCCCTTTTCCATGACATTGGCATGGGTGCAGGTGAGGCCGGACAGATACCACAGGACCGGCAGCTTGGTGCCCGGCGCATGGTCAGGCACATAGACCGCGAAGGTCATCGGCGTGCCCGTTTCGGCGGACTCGTGCCGATAGACCCCCTGCGTGCCGCCGAACGCCTTGTTGCGGCTGACCGTTTCCATTTCGAACTCCGTGACCCGGCGAACGGTGCCGGGCTTCTTTGGGTGCGATCCCGGCTTTCACCGGGATCGCCCGATATCAGTGGCGCATGTGGTAGGCGCAGATCTTGTTGCCGTCGGGATCGCGCAGGTAAGCGCCGACCGACTGGTTCGGAGCGCGCTCGCGCGGTCCGGGAGGGCCATCGCAGGTGCCGCCGGCGGCCAGTCCTGCGGCGTGCCACGCGGCCACCGTCTCGTCATCCTTGGCGGCGAAGCCCAGCGTGCCGCCATTGGCATACGTGGCCGCTTCGCCGTTCAGCGGCTTGCCGACGATGAACGTGCCCTGCGGCCCGGCATAGACCAGCTGGCCGGCCTCGGGCGGCACGACGTTCTGATAACCGAGCACGTCCATGACGGCGTCGTAGAACTTGCGGCTCTTCTCGATGTCGTTCGAGCCGACGAAAGCGTGAGTGAACATGGTCTGGGGAATCTCCTTCGTAGGGTTGCGACTCAATCAGGCGTCATTGCGGGGAGCGGGGCGCCGAAGCAATCCGCAAGCGCCAAAAGGGGCACCCCGGCCTGGCCGGCTCCGAGCCGGTTCTGCTCCGGCTTCGCCCGCAATGACGAAACCACGGCGGGTCGGACTCAATACACCACGACGCTGCGGATGCTTTCGCCGGCGTGCATCAGGTCGAAACCCTTGTTGATCTCTTCGAGCGAGAGGACATGGGTGATCATCGGATCGATCTGGATCTTCCCATCCATGTACCAGTCCACGATCTTGGGCACGTCCGTCCGGCCCTTGGCCCCGCCGAACGCGGTGCCGCGCCAGTTGCGCCCCGTCACCAGCTGGAACGGCCGGGTGGCGATTTCCTTGCCCGCTTCGGCCACGCCGATGATCACGCTGGTGCCCCAGCCGCGATGGCAGGCTTCCAGCGCGGTGCGCATGACTTCGGTGTTGCCGGTGCAATCGAAGGTATAGTCGGCGCCGCCATCGGTCAGTTGGACCACCTTGGCGACGACTTCATCGCGGCTCATCCCCTTGGTGTTGAGGAAGTGGGTCATGCCGAACTTGCGGCCCCATTCCTCGCGGTCCGGGTTCACGTCGATGCCGACGATCATGTTGGCGCCGGCCAGCTTGGCGCCCTGGATCACGTTGAGGCCGATGCCGCCCAGGCCGAACACCACCACGTTGTCGCCCACCTGGACCTTGGCGGTGTTCACCACCGCGCCGACGCCGGTGGTGACGCCGCAGCCGATGTAGCAGCTGGTCTGGAACGGCGCGTCCTCGCGGATCTTCGCCACGGCGATTTCCGGCAGCACGGTGAAGTTCGAGAAGGTCGAACAACCCATGTAGTGATAGATCGTCTGCCCCTTGTAGGAAAAGCGGCTGGTGCCGTCGGGCATCAGCCCCTTGCCCTGCGTGGCGCGGATCGCGGTGCACAGGTTGGTCTTGCCCGAAAGGCACGACTTACACTGGCGGCATTCCGGCGTGTAGAGCGGGATCACATGGTCGCCCGGCTTCACGCTGGTGACCCCCGGGCCGACCTCGCGCACCACGCCCGCGCCCTCGTGGCCCAGGATCGAAGGGAACAGGCCTTCGGAATCGAGCCCGTCGAGCGTGTAGGCATCGGTATGGCAGATGCCCGTCGCCATGATCTCTACCAGGACTTCCCCCGCCTTCGGCCCCTCGAGATCGAGTTCCACGATCTCAAGAGGTTGCTTGGCGGCGAAGGCGACGGCGGCACGGGTCTTCATTGAAATGCTTTCCAGTCTTTAAGTCAGTCAGTCGATGGGTTGTCCGGCGGGCACGGCGCTTGTCTCTTCATCCCCGTCGCGCAGCGGCAGGAGCCAGATGAGACCCGCGCCGATGATCGCGCTGACGGACATGATGGCCGACACCGTGAACAGGTGCTGGTTGCCGCCGCCGAACCAGGTGAACAGGAACCCGGCTATGATTGGCGAGCCCGCCGCGCCGGCGCGGCCGACGCCCAGCACGAAGCCGGTGCCGGTCGCGCGGGCGAAGGCCGGGAAGCCGCGCGCGAAGGCGGCATAGTAGCCAACGATGGCGGCGTTCAGGAAGAACATCGTCAGGAAAGCCGCCAGGCGCCAGCCCCACAGGGTGCCGCTGCCCATGCCGAACGCGGCGACCGCGGCCGAGCCGAGCACGGCGCAGACGATCGTCGGCCCCTTGATATCCCACTTCTTGAGCAGGAACCCGAACAGGAAGCCGCCGATGGCGCCGCCGATGTTGGCCCAGGTCAGCGTGCTGGCCGCTTCCGGCTGGGAGAAGCCGCTGTCGGCCACGATCTGCACGGCGAATTTGAGGATGTAATAGAAGGTGATGGTGTGGAACAGGTATCCGAACGCCAGCAGCAGGGTGACGGGGCGCAGGCGCGGATTGGCCAGGATATCGCTGACCTTCGGCTTCGGCGCGCTCGGCTCGATTTCCGGCAGCGCGTCGATCGGCGGTTGCTGCAGCGCGCGGAGGGACTTGTTGATCTTCTCCAGCGCGCCTTCCGGGCGGCGGGCGGCATAATAGGCCGGCGTTTCCGGCACCAGCAGCATGACCAGCGGGATCATGACCGCCGTGACCACGGCGCCGAACAGGAACACCGCGCGCCAGTCATATTCCACCAGCAGCCAGCTCTGCGCCACGAAGCCGCCGATCACGCCGCCGACCGGATAACCGATGACGTAAAGCGCCATGGCCAGGCTGCGGCCCGACTTGCTCGAGGATTCGGCGGTGACCGCATTGGTCGCCGCCAGCATGCCGCCGATGCCCAGGCCGGTGATGAAGCGCCACACGGTAAGCTCCGTGACCCCGCCCGCATCGTGCGCCATGAACATGCCGATGGCCATGACGACCAGGCAGAGCAGCATCGCCGGCTTGCGCCCCATCTTGTCGGCCACGCCGCCCAGGATGACGGAGCCGAAGCCCATGCCGATCAGCTCGGCCGAGAGCACGATGCCCAGTTCCGACCGTGGGATGCCCCATTCCATCGTGATGCCCGGCGCCGCGAAAGCGCTCGACAGCACATCGAATCCGTCGAGAGCGTTCAGCAGGATCATCAGCACGATGACGATCCATTGCCGCACGCTCATCGGATTGTCGTCGATCACCGCGATCGGGTTGGTCCCGCCCGTGCTACCAGCCATTTTTTGTGTTCCCTCTCCGTAGACCGGCTCTCATTCGTGTATTCGCGCCAGCATTTCCACCAGTTTTTCAGCTTCGCCCGCTGTGAAGCGCGCCTTCAGCCAGGCTTCGTGCTGGGCGATGCAGCGGCGCGCCTTGGCCAGGGCCTCCACGCCACCGTCCGTCAGGTAAAGTGCCTGCTTGCGCGCATCGCTGGTCGAACGTTCCCGGCGCATGAAGGCGCGCGCCTGCAGGCGGTTGACGATGGTCATCGTCGTCGCCCGGTCCATCCTCAGCCGGCGGCCGAGCTCTATCTGCGAAATGCCGGGAAATTCGCTCACCAGCCAAAGCGCGGAAACCTGCTTCTGCGTAAGGTCGAGATCGGCGAAGGTTTCGGTGAAATGGCGATAGACCGCGCCGTGCGCCAGGCGGATATGGAACCCGATGATGCCTTCCAGCCCGCCGAGATCGCCCGGCGGGCGCGGGGCCTTGTCATCCGTCAATGCCGGTGCGCCCACCAGATGCTCCCATCCCGCCGCTTGCCTAATCGTTAGTAGAGCATACAATTCCGCGCAAGGAGAACCCCATGGCGCATTTTCCGCAAACGCCCAGCTTCACCGGCTTCAACACACCCAGCCGAATCGAGGCTGATATCGCCGACCTGCAACACACCGGCGAAATCCCGCGCGAGCTGGACGGCGCGTTCTATCGCGTGCAGCCCGATCCGCAGTTCCCCCCGCGCCTGGGTGACGATATCGCCTTCAACGGCGATGGCATGATCACCCGGTTCCATTTCCATGACGGGCAATGCGATTTCCGCCAGCGCTGGGCGCGGACCGACAAGTGGAAGCTGGAAAACGCGGCGGGCCACGCGCTGTTCGGCGCATACCGCAACCCGCTGACCGATGACGCGGCGGTGAAGGGGCAGATTCGCGGCACCGCCAATACCAATGCCTTCCCGTTCGGCGGCAAGCTCTGGGCGCTGAAGGAAGACAGTCCCGCGCTCATCATGGACCCGGCCACGATGGAGACCGACGGCTATACGAAGTTCGACGGCAAGATGACCGGGCAGACCTTCACCGCGCATCCGAAGATCGACCCGGCCAGCGGCAACATGGTCGCCATCGGCTATGCCGCCAGCGGGCTGTGCAGCGACGATGTGACCTATTACGAGGTCAGCCCCGAGGGGGAACTGGTCCGCGAGAAGTGGTTCAAGGTTCCCTATTACTGCATGATGCACGATTTCGGCATCACGCCCGATTACCTCGTCCTGCACATCGTGCCTTCCATCGGCAGCTGGGAACGGCTGGAGCAGGGCAAGCCGCACTTCGGCTTCGACACCACGCTGCCGGTCTATCTCGGGATCATCCCGCGCCGCGACGACATGAAGCAAGAGGATATCCGCTGGTTCAAACGCGATAACTGCTTCGCCAGCCACGTGCTCAACTGCTGGCAGGAAGGGACGAAAATCCATTTCATCACGCCGGAGGCGAAGAACAACATGTTCCCATTCTTCCCGGATGTGCACGGCGCGCCGTTCAATCCGATGGAGGCGGCCAGCCACCTGACCGACTGGACGGTGGACCTCGCCAGCAATGGCGAGGAATTCGATTCGATCACCCGGCTGACGGAAACGGTTTCCGAATTCCCGCGCATCGACGATCGCTTCGCGGGGCGCAGGAACCGGTACGGATGGGGTCTGGAAATGGACATGCGCCGCCCGCATGAATTGAAGGGCGGCAGCGCCGGCGGCATGCTGATGAACTGCCTGTTCCTGAAGGACCTTGAAACAGGGGCGGAACAGCATTGGTGGGCCGGGCCCGTCAGCACGCTACAGGAACCGTGCTTCATCCCGCGCAGCAAGGATGCGCCGGAGGGCGACGGCTGGATCGTGCAGGTCTGCAACCGGCTGGACGAACACCGCAGCGACCTGCTGCTGTTCGACGCGCTGGAGATCGAGAAAGGCCCCATCGCCACCATCCAGGTGCCGATCCGCCTGCGCTTCGGCCTCCACGGCAACTTCGCCCCAAGCGAGGAACTTGGGCTGGCGAGGGAGGTGGAGCCTGTCTGAATGCACGATGGGCGGCTATTGCCGCATGTATGAGATTCGCCCGCTTATTCGCCTTGCTCTCTATGCTGATGCTGGCGAGCATGGCCGCGAGTCAGGAAGCGGCGCCGGCTTTTCATCCCGATAGGACGGCATGGGGCGATCCCGATTTTCGCGGCGTTTGGCCCGTCCAGAACATCAACGATGCGCGCATTCCGCTCGAACGGCCCGCCGCGATGGGCGATCGCGCATGGTTGACGGAGGAGGAGTTTGCCGAACGGCTCAAGCAGGCCCAGCTGTCCGATGCGAGCTATTCCGATGGCATCGATAGCGAGGGGACGCGCGGGCTCGCGGCTTGGCTACGCTCTTCCCGCACCGGGCACGCCGCTTCGCTGCTGGTCGATCCGCCGGACGGCCGCCTGCCGCCGCTGACGCGGGCGGCGCAGGTGCTCCATGAAGCCGGCCGGTCGAGCTACAAGGAGGGGCAGACGCGGTTCGAGTGGATCACCGACATGGATGCGTTCGACCGCTGCATCACGCGCGGCTTTCCGGCGATGATGCTGCCCAAGCCGTACAACAACGGCGTGCGCATCTTCCAGTCGCCCGGGTATGTCGTCTTGCAGCTGGAGATGTTCGGCACGCGCGTGGTGCCGGTGGGCCAGCACGGCCGCTGGCCCGATGCCGTGCGGGCCTGGAACGGGTCGAGCCGCGGGCGCTGGGACGGCGATACGCTGGTGATCGAGACGACCAATATCGTCACCGGCGACAGCGCCACGACCGATGCCGCTCGCCGGGCAGGCTCGCCGCTGCCTGGCCGCACTCTGGCGACGCTGCCGATGGGCCCGGGGGCGCATACGCTCGAACGGCTGACGATGACCGGGGCGGACACCATTGCCTACGAATTGACCTATACGGACCCGGAAGTGTTCACCGCGCCCTGGACAGCCGCTTTCGAATGGACGCGTGACGATGCCTACCAGATCTACGAATACGCCTGCCACGAAGGAAACGGCCACCTGCGCGCTCTGATCGAAACCTCGCGCTCTCTGGAAAGGGAACGCCAGGCGGGGCGCGGCGCACACTAGCGGCATCGCCTTGGCATTCGGCGCGGTGCTTTATGCGCGGCCGCCGAGACACCGCCACCACCGACGAAGGCGAGATGCGGGCGCAACCGGTTGCTTCTTCTGCCCCCCAACTTCATCCGACTATGACGGTTTGGGCGGTTCCTGACAGGTTCCGTAATTCTTTTCCATGAGCTCCATGTATTCGGCGATCGGCGTCAGGCCGACGTCGCTCCGCAGCCGGTCGAGATCGGCCTCGCTTTCGAGCGTTTGCGGTACGAAATGCCCGCCGACGCAGGTCGCCTGCGTGCCATAGCGCTGCTTGCCCGCCAGCTTCAGCATGACGCGGTCGTAAAGGTAGGCGTAGTTCTGCTTCGACACCTCGCCTTGCGCGACGAGCGGTTCCATCGCGCGCAGGGCGTCGAGCTGGAATGCCGGGTCCATGTCGGCGTGCTGGGCGAGCAACCAGGCATTGCCGGCCGCTTCCTCGCCAACTTCGGACAGCCGCGGCCAGCCCCTTTTCTCCAGGATTTGTTTGAGCCAGGCGGTGTTTTCCCGGTCATGGCGGACCATTGCCCTGCCGATCCTTGCCTGCGCGATCGCCCGCCCTGCCGGGGAGAGCGGCGGAGCATCGGCTGCGTTCCCCTGGCCCCACGAATAAGCCATGCGCAGCATTTGCTCCCCGAGCACCCGCCGTTCGAGCTGCCTGCCGAGATCCCCGGTATGCGGCCGATTGATCCGTTCCGCCAATCCGACAGCGAACAAGTAGCTTTCCACGATCGGAAGCGCCTGGCGAAGCTCCTCCGAAAAGGCGGCAAAGCTGCTTAAATCGGACACTTGCGGTTCGAAGCCGGCATCTTCGCAAATTTCGGCTCCGCGTGAAATGTTCAGTTCGACGTCAGGGTATCCGCGCTGTGCGAGCTCGGCGCGCAACGTCTCGCGGCCCTGCTCGTAGCAGGCCAGACGCCAGGCGTTTATCGCCTCGTGGGCGGCCTTCTCCGCGGCCGTTGCATCATCGAACCGGCCCTTGATCCAGTGATAGTCGCCGGGTTCGAACCGGCCATCCTCGATGTAAGGCTGCAATGCTTCCGGTACCTGGGGCGGCTCGCCTGCCGCGCACAGGAATGTCGCGCAAACGGTGAGTAGAATCCCGCGAGCCACCATCGAATCTCTCCCCAAGGGGCGCGACCCTTTTTACCGTGCGCATTGCGGCCCGTTACGGCAAGTGTAACTGACAGGGCCCGGCTGGACACGCCCTGCCGGGCGCGGCAGTAACGGGCATCCGCCGGCGGTTTAGAAAGACAGGAATGACCCGCGAACGCCGACTGCCCGAATGCTGGCTGACCGACATGGACGGGGTGCTGGTCAAGGAAGGCCTAGCGATCCCCGGCGCGGCGGAGTTCATTGCCCGGCTGGTGGAGAAGGATCGGCGGTTCCTCGTCCTCACCAACAATTCGATCTACACTCCGCGCGATCTGGCCGCGCGGCTGGCGCGGTCAGGGCTCAAGGTGCCGGAACAGGCGATCTGGACCAGCGCGCTGGCGACCGCCGATTTCCTCGCCGATCAATCGCCCGGCGGCACGGCCTATGTCCTGGGCGAGGCGGGGCTGACCACCGCCTTGCACGATGTCGGCTATACGCTGACCGATACGGCGCCGGACTATGTCGTCCTGGGCGAGACGCGCACGCTGTCGTTCAGCGCGGTGACCACGGCGGTGCGACTGGTGCTGAATGGCGCGCGCTTCATCGCCACCAACCCCGATGTGACCTCGCCTTCGCCCGAGGGGCCCTTGCCGGCCACCGGCGCGGCGGCGGCGATGATCACCGCGGCCACCGGCGCGACGCCCTATTTCGTCGGCAAGCCCAACCCGATGATGTTCCGCAGCGCGATGAACAAGATCGACGCGCATGCGCTGTCCACGGTGATGATCGGTGACCGGATGGATACCGATGTCGTCGCCGGGATCGAGGCCGGGCTGGAGACGATCCTGGTGCTGACCGGCTCCACCAGCGCCGGGCACGTCGCCCGCTTTCCCTATCGCCCCAGCCGGGTGCTGCCGTCGATCGCCGAGGTGATCGAGCTGGTCTGAGCCCGATCGCCTTGGGTTGATTCCAGGACAGGCGGATCAGGTCTGGGCAACCGTCCGGCCCAATCGCGGCCCGGCTGGTCGGAAGCCGCCTTTTCGCCTGTCGCTTCCGCTGCTTACTGCGCGGGCACAGGGGGCTGACGGGAGGATCCGCGTGGCCACACAACCCGCCGTCACCGACGGCAATCCGCTTCACCGCTCGCCCGCTCCGCCTCCGCGGCTGGACTTGCATTATCTGCGCGCCAGCGGGCTGGCGCAGGCGCGGCTGCAACTGGCGGTGCTGTCGGGCAATCGCCACCGTGCGCTGGAACAGATCGACCGCCTGGTCGCCATCGACAAGCGGCTGGAACAGGTGGCTGAAGGGCTGATGCCCATCGCCCCGCCAGTGGAAGCCCTGGAAAGCGAGTTGGCCGACGAACGGCTGGCCATCGCCAGCGAGAAGCTGGCGCTGACTTCCGGCATCGAGCTGCCCCGGCTGGAACCAGCCTTCGGGGCGGGCATGGCGGCGGCTATCCCGGTCATGGAACCGATCGAGATCGTCGAGGAAAAGGCGCTGAAAGGGCGGTTCGTCAGCGTATTGGTGGGCGCGCTCCTGCTGCTGGCGCTCTGCCTGGCACTGGGCGCCGCACTGACGCAGCTCTAACGATCCCCCTCCCGCTTGCGGGAGGGGTTAGGGGAGGGCCTGTTCAGCCCTCCGATCGTGAATCAGGCGGCCAGCGCCTGCTTGGCGTCGGCCAGGATCATTTCCGCGCCTTTTTCCGCGATCATGATCGTGGGGGCATTTGTGTTGCCGCTGCTGATCTTCGGCATCACCGAAGCATCGATCACCCGCAGGCCTTCCACCCCGCGCACGCGCAGCTGCGGGTCGAGCGGATAGCGCTCGTCCCCCATCGCGACCGTGCCGACGCAGTGATAGAGGGTGCCGCCGGCCAGCTTGGCGTAGGCAAGCATTTCCTCGTCACTGTTGCCGAACGGATCGCCTTTCTCCTTCATGTAGGGTTCCAGCGCCGGCTGCTGCCAGATTTTGCGGATCAGCTTGAGCTGGTCGACCACGCTCTGCCGGTCGATCGGATCGCTGAGGTAGTTCGGCATGATCCGCGGCCGTTCGAGGCCGTCGGGCGACTTCGCATGGATCGATCCGCGCGATTCCGGGCGAAGCTGGCACGGATTGGAAGCCATGCCCGGTTCCTTGTCGAGCCTCAGGCCCTGATACTGGTTGAGGAATTCCAGATCCATCGACGCGGCCATGACGTGGATCTGGATGTCCGGGTATTGCAGTTCGTCCCGGCTCTTGGCGAACACGCAGCCATGGCCGACAGCGTAGGACAAGAGGCCCTTGCGGGTCAGGCCGTATTTGGCGATCTGGCCCAGCAGCTTCACCCCGCGGCTCAGCTCATTGATCGAATGGCGCGGCTCTTTCAGCGCGGCCTGGCAGCCGATCATATAGTGATCCTGCATGTTCTCGCCGACCATCGGCGATTCATGCACCAGCGTAACGCCCAGCTCCCGCAGCAAGGCGCCCTGGCCGACGCCGGAGACTTCCAGCAGCTTCGGGCTTTCGACCGCGCCGGCGGCAACGATCACCTCGCGGCCGGCCATTACCCGGCGGGTTTCGCCGTGCTGCTTGAACTCGACCCCGATCGCCTTCTTCCCGTCCCACAGGATACGGGTGGTCATCGCCCGGGTTTCGACGGTGAGGTTGTGCCGCTTCATCGCCGGATGGAGATAGGCCACCGCGGCCGAATGGCGGCGGCCGTTCCGGGCGGTCATCTGGAAGAAGCTGACGCCTTCCTGGTTCCCGTCGTTGAGGTCCTTCTTGTAGGGGATGCCCGCCTGCACGCAGGCTTCGACCAGCGCCGCGCTGACCGGGTGCTCCTCGGGAAAGTCGGAGACGTTGAGCGGCCCGCCCACGCCGTGGAAGGCGTCTTCGCCGCGTTCCTGGTGCTCGCTCTTGCGGAAATAGGGCAGGACTTCGTCCCAGCTCCACCCCCGCGCGCCCATCTGCGCCCAGCCGTCATAATCGGCTGCCTGGCCGCGCACGTAGAGCAAGCCGTTGATCGAGCTGGAACCGCCCAGCACCTTGCCCTTGGGCCATTTGTGCCGGCGGCCGCCAGAGCCTTCGTCCACTTCCGTTTCGTAAAGCCAGTTGACCTTGGGATCGTTCAGCGTCTTGCCGAAGCCGATCGGGGTGTGGATCATCACGTTGGAGATGAACTGGCTCGGTTCCTTCAGCGGCCGGTCGTCACCCCCCGCTTCCAGCAGCACCACCTTGTGCTCCCCGCTCTCCGTCAGCCGCGCGGCCAGCACGCAGCCCGCGCTGCCTGCCCCGACGATGACATAGTCCGCGTAAAGGTCCGCCGCCATTTTCCACTCCTCTCGATCCCCGCCGCGCGGTACTTTAGGATTCGCTGGCCTGCAACGCTAAGGGCCCTATGCTGTACCCGCAATGGCTGGGGATGAGCATGATCAAACCGGAACTTGAGTTTGTCTACGAAGCGGGCGGGGAACTGGAAGCCCCGCGTGAGATCGGCCAGGTGTTCGATGGCGCGCGGCGGATCATTCCGATCAAGTCCGGCGGCTATGTGAAGGGGCCGGGAATCAGCGGCAAGCTGATGGGCAATTCGGCCGACTGGCAGCTTACCCGGCCCGATGGGGTGACGGTGGCCGATGCGATCTATGCGATCGAAACCGATGACGGCGCGCTGATCCAGATCCGCAACAAGGGCCTGCGCCACGGCCCGCCCGAAGTGATGGACCGGCTGAGGCGCGGGGAGGACGTCGATCCCGCGGAGTATTATTTCCGCACCGTGCCCGAATTCATCGCGCCCGATGGCCCTTATGCCTGGCTCAACAAGTCGATCTTCGTCTGCACCGGCGCGCGCTATGCCAGCAGCATCAAGCTGTGGGTGTGGCGGGTGACGTGACGATGGGCCGCCCGGACGGCCGGCTTGCATATCCGGCCGTCCGATCCATATGGAAGGCATGATCGCCCACCCCGACATACATCCCGGCAGAAGCACCGCACGGCTCCTCCGGCCCTGAGCCGGAGGGACCCTTTCCGCGCGCCGGATTTGGCTCAGGGCTAAAGTTCAGACCTTTCGATCCCAGGCCGGGTGAGCACCGCTTCCCCTTCGGCCCTCATCGGCTCGCGTCCTCCAATGGAGATGATCCGATGCCGCATCCATCCCCCAGACTATCCTTCACGTTCGCCGATCTAGGTTCAGCGCGCTCTTCCCCCGCCGTCCACGAACAGGTGGCCGGGCTGATCGGCCGATATCCCGCGCTGACCCAGCCGGAGCTGGAGCGTCTGGCCGGAATGTTTCCGCGGCTGACCGCACTCGACATGTCGATGATGATGGCCGACGCCGATCTGAGCGCGAAGCTGGAAGCCTTCTGCACGACGCATCGCGCCCTGCTTCGGCCCTCGGCCGCCGATCTGGCCGTGATCGGCGCGATCCTTTCGCTGCCGATCCTGATCCTGGCGACGATCATCCTGACGGGGGCCTGACCGCGCGAGGGGCAGGCCGGCTGGATCGCCTTCAACGCCGGGCCGATACGGCTCAGGCGATGCGCATGTCGAGCAGGGTCGGGCCTGCCTGCGCGAAGCTCCATTCCAGCGCGGCATCCACCGCGTCGGCCGTCTCCACGCGCCGCGCCGGCACGCCCAGCGCCTGCGCCAGTGCGACGAAATCGATGCCGGAGAGATCGCAGCCGGGCACCTGGTTCATGCCGAATTCGGCGGAAAAGCCGGTCAGCGCGGCATAGGCGCCATTGTCGAGGATCACGAAGCTGACGTTCGCCGTCTCGTTGCGCGCGGCATAGAGCCCCTGCACCGTATAAAGCGCGGAGCCATCGCCCAGGATGGCGATCACCTTGTCGCGCTGCCCCATGGCCACGCCCACGGCGGCGGGAAGCGAATAGCCCAGCCCTCCGCTGGCGCAGGTGTAGAACCCGCCTTCGCGCGTGATCGGCAGCGTATCGTGCACGGGCCCGCGCGCCGTGGGGGCTTCCTCCACGATCACCGCGCGCGGCGGGCGCAGCGCGGCGATGCGCTTGAGGACATAGGCCGCGGTCATGGCCGGCGCCGGATCGGCCAAGGCGCGTGCGCTGCCGGCGAAGGGGCGGGCCGCCGCCATGTCCGCCAATTGGCGCAGGCCGTCGCCGACATGGCCCAGCACGCCGTATCCGCCCGGCAGGTTGGCCAGGTGGCGCGGATCGTCGCTCAGCGCGGCGAGGCTGGCATGGGCCGGCCAGTGCGGGCCACTGCCTTCGACGTGATAAGTGAACACCGGCGCCCCGGCGACGAGGATCGCATCGTGCGGCGCCAGCGCGTCGCGGATCTGGTCGCGCCAGGCGTTGAGGAAGCCGGCGAATTGCGGATGGTCCTCAGGGAACACCTCGCGCGCGGCGTAAGGCGCGGCCCACACGCTGGCCCCGGTCCTTTCGGCCAGGGCGATCGCCGCGTCCCATCCCTGGCCGTTCGCCACGCCCGTCCCCAGCACCAGCGCGGGGTTTTTCGCCGTGTCGAGCAGGTCCGCCAGGCGTTGCAGCCCGGCGGGATCGGGCATCGTGCGCAAGCTGAGATCGGGCAACGCGGGCATTTCGCATTGCCGGTCCCAGTCGTCGACGGGGATCGAGACGAAAACCGGGCCCATCGGCGGGGTGAGCGCCGTGGCGAAGGCACGCACGAGCGCCAGCGGCACGTCTTCGGCGCGCGCCGGCTCCACCGAGAACTTGACGTAGGGCCGCGGAAACTCCGTCGGGCGTTCGGCGAACAGGAACGGATCGTGCGGCAGGATGGAACGCGCCTGCTGCCCGGCGGTGACGACCACCGGCGCATTGTTCTTCCACGCGGTGAACAGGTTGCCCAGCGAATGGCCGGTGCCGGCCGAGCTGTGCAGGTTGACCAGCGCCGCACGCCCGGACGATCGGGCATAGCCATCGGCCATGGCCACCACGACCGCCTCGTTCAGCCCCTGGAGGTAAGGGAAGGGCATGGCCTTGAGCATCGGCAGCTCTGTGCTGCCGGGATTGCCGAACATCCGGTCGACACCGAAATGCTCGAACACACGGAAGGCGGCTTCGCGGACGGTAGGCATGTGGCGTCCCTAGGCGGTCAAGCGAAGGCTCGGCAAGACCCGGTGGCTAGACTTGTTCGCCGCCGCTTCGCGCGCGTTCCAGCACCGTGGTCTCGTCGCGGTTCACGCGCCACAGCACGATCAGCAGGCAGACCACGATCGCCGGCACCACCACGTTGATCGAGATGATCGCCTGGCCAAGATCGCCATGCAGCCGGTCGCTGACGATGCCGACGAAGTAAGGCCCCATGCCCAGTCCCAGCAGCGTGGTGATGATGATGAAGATGGAACTGGTGATTCCGCGCATGCGCGGCAGCACCAGATCGTAGAGCAGCGAATAGAGCGGCGGGAGCCACAGCGTCAGGATCAGGCTGTAGCCGGTGAAGCGCAGGTAGAAGCTGGTCGCATCGGGCGCGCTGTAGGTCCAGATGCCGAAGAACGGCGAAATGCCGAGCGAGAAGAGCGTCAGCCACACGCGGCCCTTGCCGCCCATGCGCGCGGTCAGCCAATCGGACAGCGGGCCGGCCACGATCGGGCCGATCATGCCCAGCACCGCCGCCAGCAGGCCGAACTGCAAGCCCGTCTGCGCCGGCGAAAGGCCGAACTCGCGATTGAGGAACGACGGCGTGAAGCCCATCACCCCATAGTTGATCGAGGTCTGGAACCCGGCGACCACCATCAGCAGGATCACCGAGGGGGAGAAGACCACGTTGTAGGCGGGCCGGTCGGTCAGTTTCAGCGACTGGAACATGTTGAGGATCACGAAGGCGCCAAAGCCGACCACGAACCACTGCATGACATGCGGATCGATGCTGAGCCCCAGCGCCTCGGTCGGCGGGCGGGGCGAAAAGCGCTGCGCCACCCCGGTCATGATCCAGCAGAACAGCACGATCGCGGCCAGCCCGATCAGGTTGATGGCCCATTGCCGGCCGCTGGCCTTGCGGCTCCACAACGACACCCAGTTGATGCCCGGCGTGACCGAGGCCAGCACCGCGCCGCTGGCCTTGAACGGGTGCGGGTCCTCGGGAGAGACGATGCCGTCCACCCCGCCGCGCACGGGTTCGCGCAGGCGATAGGTGAGCCAGGCGAGCAGCAGGCCGGGGAGCGCGGCCACCAGGAAGGCGAACTGCCAGCCGGAAAAGCCGCCCGGCCGATGGGGGAAGCTCGTATCCCACCACTGCGCGACCACGCCGCCCAGGGCCATCGACAGGCCGAGGCCGAGCGCGGTGGCGATGCCCAGCGCTGCCATCGCCGTGCCGCGCCGGGAACGGGGGAACGTGTCGAAGATGATCGAATTGGCCGCCGGCTGCGCCGCCGCTTCGCCCACGCCTACGCCCAGGCGCGAGATCGCCAGCAGCGCGAAGCCGCCGGCGAAGGCGGCGAGGCCGGCGAAGATCGACCAGGCGAAGATGCAGATGGCCAGCAGCCGGGTCCTGATCCAGCCATCCACCAGCCGGCCCAGCGGCAGGGAGAACAGCGCGTAGAACAGCGAGAACACCGTGCCGTAAAGCAGGCCCAGCTCCGCGTCGCCGATATGAAGGTCGGCGCGGATATTGGGCGCCAGGATCGAGAGGATCTGCCGGTCGAGCAGGCTGAGCCCCTGCGCCGAGGAGACCAGCGCCAGCGCATACCAGCCCGAGCGGCTGACTTTGGCGGGCGCCTTCAGCGGTTCATCCGCCGCACTGGTGGCCATTCAATCTTCTCCCTCTCCCAACCCTCCCCGGATGGGAAGGGGACCGTCCACCATGGCGTGGCGGGAACCTCCCCGCTTGGGGGAAGCCTGCCTTATCCCTTCAGCGCCGCCGCGATCGTTTCGCTTATCGGCGTGGTGGGGCGGCCGGACAGCGTGCTCAAGTTCCGGCTATCGTCGTACAGCTCGCCATGGCCCGACAGCGCGCTGGTGCTGGCCAGCATGGCCGCGACCGGCGGCGGCAGGCCGGCGCCTTCCAGCACCCTGGCATATTCCGCTTCGCTCTGGTCCACATAGGCGATCGGCTTGCCCGCCTGGCGGGACACTTCCGCCGCGAATTCGTCCATCGTCCAGCCGCTGTCGCCGGCCAGCTCGTAAGTCCGGCCGCCTTCGCCCTTGAGCAGCGCGGCGGCGGCGCCGGCGGCCAGATCGCGGCGGCTGGCGGTGGACAGCTTGCCCTGGCCCACCGCGCCGAAGATCTTGCCGCTCTCCAGCGCCTGGGCGAGGCCGCCGGTATAGTTTTCCGAATACCAGCCATTGCGCAGCAAGTCGTAATTCAACCCGCTGCCGGCCAGCAGCTTCTCGGTCGCGACATGTTCCGGCGCCAGCGCCAGGCGCGATCTGTCGCCTTTCAGGATCGAGGTATAGGCGATGTACGAAACGCCCGCTTCCTTCGCCGCGTTGATGACGTTGCCGTGCTGCCGCTCGCGCTCGCCCACGGCGTTGCCGCTGATCAGCAGCAGCCGGTCCACCCCGCGCAGCGCGGCCTTGAGGCTGTCGGGATCGTCATAATCCGCCTGCCGCACCTGCACGCCGCGCTGGTCGTATTCCTGCAGCGTGCTGGGATCGCGGGCCAGCGCCACGATGTTCGCCGCATCGGTCTGCTGGAGCAGCTCATCGAGCACGAGTCGGCCGAGCTTTCCGCTGGCGCCGGTCACGGCATAAGTCGTCATCGCTTGAGTCTCCTAGAGCTTGAACCAGCGTTCGGCGTTGGTCTGGAAGAACTTCTTCTTCTGTTCGGGCGTGATGTCGAGATCGTCCATCCAGCGTACTTCGTCCGGCACGTATTGATAGGGGTAATCCATCGCATACATCACCCGGTCTTCGCCCATGACCTCGATCATCAGCTTGATCGCCGGGCCGAAGGGAAGGCCGCTATTGGTCGCCAGCACGTTGTTGCGCATGTAGTGGAACAGATCGTGCTGCAGTGGCTTCAGCCGCGGATAGCGGCCGCTGCGCAGCCCGGCCTTGTGCATGTAGTCCAGCCGATAGAGCATGTGCGGCAGGCCTTCGCAGCCATGGCCCAGCATCAGCTGGAGATCGGGATAGCGATCGAACACGCCGGTCGTCATCAGCCGCATCGCGTGATAGCTGACCTCCACCGCGAAGCCATAGACCGCCCCGTCCAGCCCGGCGCCGACCATGTCGCCGATCATGCTGTCGGGCAGGCCCTGAGGGTGGATGTATAGCGGCAGGTCCAGATCGGCGCAGGCGCGCAGGATCGGATCGAACTGCGGCTCGTCCAGATAATGGCCGTGGGTATGGCTGTTGATCTGCACCCCGTGGAAGCCCAGCTCCTCCTTGGCGCGGCGCAGTTCCTGTGCGGACCATTCCGGATCGATGGGGGCGACGGCGGCCATGCCATAGAACCGGTCGGGATGCGCTTCGCAGCGGTCCTTGAGGAAGTCGTTGGCATTGCGGGCGATGCGCTTGGCTTCCTCGGCATCGAATAATGACTGCGTGCCGGGGCTGGTCATCGCCAGCACGGCCTTGTCGATGCCCGCGTCGTCCATCGCCTTCAGCCGCAACTCGCCCACATCCAGCAGGCGCTCGCGGATGAAGGTCGTGCGCTCGCTCGGGCTGGTGCCGTAGAAGCCCCAGAGGCTGACGGTTCCCTGGTCGGCGCGGCCTTCCTTCACCAGGCGCATGATCGCGTCGAACTGTTCCTGCGTGGCGAAAGCCTCTTCGGTGGCGATGCGCAGGTATCCGCGATCACCGCCGGTCTTGAGTTCGTGAGTCAACCGTGTCTCCGTTCGTTCCAAACCTTCTCCGTTGAGGGAGAAGGATAGCGAAGCTTACTCGCGCAGCGAGTTAGCGTAGCTTGGATGAGGGTGCTCGGCCCACCGAGCGTAGCACGCCCTCACCCAACTTCGGCTAGGCAGCAAGCTGCCAAGCCTGCGTATCCCTCTCCCTCGCGGGAGAGGGGTTTGCGTCACCCTTCGTGCACTGCTTTGGTCACCAGGCAGGCCATCACGCCTTCGGGTCCGTCCTCGCTGCCGTGGCCGGACCATTTGACGCCGCCGAAGGGGCTGTCGGCCCCGCCGATCATGTGGCTGTTGATGCCGACCATGCCGGCCTCGATCTCCGCCGCCAGCCGGCGCTGGCGCTGGTAATCGCCGGTCCACGCATAGGCCGCCAGGCCATAGGGCAGCCGATTGGCTTCGGCGATCATCTCCCCCTCGCCCTTGTAGGGATTGATCAGCGCCACCGGGCCGAAGGGCTCCTCGTTCATGATGTCGGCCTCCAGCGGCACTTCGCTGAGCACGCTGGGGGCATAGAAGAAGCCCTGATTGCCGATCCGCTCCCCGCCGGTGTGGAGCACCGCGCCCTTGGCCTTCGCATCGCCGATCAGCCGGTCCATCGCTTCCGGCCGGCGGGGGTTGGCCATCGGGCCCATGCGGGTGCCGTCCGCCAGCCCGTCACCCACCTTTACCGCCTTGGCCCGTTCGACGAACCCGTCGCGGAACCGCTCGAACACCGTCTCTTCCACGATGAAGCGCGTCGGGCTCACGCAGACCTGCCCGGCGTTGCGGTACTTGCCGAAGACCGCCGTCTCCAGCGCCTTGTCGATATCGGCATCGCCGAACACCAGCACCGGGCCGTGGCCGCCAAGCTCCATCGTCGTGCGCTTCATGTCCTCGGCCGCCAGCTTGGCCAGGTGCTTGCCGACCACCGTGGAGCCGGTGAAGCTGAGCTTGCGGATCACCGGCGAGGCGAGCAGGTGGCGGCTGACCTCGTCGGGCACGCCGAACACCGCCTGCGCCACTTCCTTGGGCAGCCCGGCATCGAGCAGGCATTGCAGGACGCCCAGCGCCGAAGCCGGCGTCTCCTCGGCCGCCTTGAGGATCACCGAGCAGCCCGCGGCGATCGGCGCGCCCAGCTTGCGGCCCGGATTGCCGAGCGGGAAGTTCCACGGGGCGAAGGCCGCGACCGGGCCCACCGGCTCGTGCCGAACGGTCGAGCGCGTGCCTTCCGGCCGCACCAGCTCCCGGCCGTAGAGGCGGAAGACCTCACCGGCGTAGAAGTTGAACAGGCCGACATTCATCATCACTTCCAGCCGGCTTTCGGCCAGCGGTTTGCCCTGTTCCATCGTGGCGATGCGGGCCAGCTGTTCCTGCCGTTCCGCCATCAGCCGCGCCGCCCCCTGCAGCACCGCCGCGCGTTCCTGCGGCGTGGACTTGCGCCAGATGCGGAAACCCTTCGCCGCCACCTCCAGCGCCCGGTCCAGATCGGCCGCCTCCGCCAGCGGCAGCGCGCCGATCGCTTCGCCACTCGCCGGATTGACCACGCTGAACGTGCGACGGCCACCACCAGTAACCCGCTCGCCATCAATCAGCAGGTAAAGCGCGGGGTATTCAGCCAAGGCAAGACTCCTTCATCGCCGATGAGAGAGCCTTCGCCGGAACGGCGGCCTGCCGTTCGGCAAGCGGCCCGACTCTCCCACTTCGTAAGTATCGCTTACGATTGAGACGCCGCCCGCGCCAAGTCAACGGGCACTGGCTGCTTCACAGGCCTGCTGCCTCGAGCCGTTCCACCTCTTCGCGATAGGGCCGGATGCCGCGATACATGAAGAACGTCGCCACCGGCAGGAACACCACGGCGGTGATCAGGATCGCCTTCCACACCTGGCTTTCGTCACCTACCACATAAGTGCTGACCGCGCCGATCACCCAGCTCCCCATCGCCCCGAAGAAGGTGAACATGAACAGGTATAGCGCGCTCACCTGGCCGCGCATCTCGTTAGGCGCGATGCGCTGGATGGCGGCATTCTGCGCCGGCGCGCCGGCAAGGCCGAAGAACACGCCCAGCGCCATCATCGTCAGCGCCAGCTCGCCCGTGGGCATCAGCGGCGCGGCGATCGTGGCCACCGTGGTGCAGGCGAAGATGATCGCCGTCGCCCTGATATTGGCATCCTTGTAGCGCTTGCCCATCCAGGTGACGAACACCCCGCCGGCGGCGATACCGGCGAGCATCGCCACCAGTTGCAGCGAGCCCAGCAGGGCGCCGGTCTCTGCCTCGCTCCAGCCATAGGTGCGGGCCATGAACGGGATGCGCCAGGCGGGCAGGCCCTGGCTTTCGACCGCCGACAGCGCCAGCGCGGCGAACAGCGGAAGGAACACCTGCTTGCGCCGCCAGATCGCCACGGCGGCGTCCCAGCCCATGAAGGCGGCGATCTTGCGCGCGAACGGCGCGTCGCGGGCCACGAGCTGGTGCGATTCGGGCGCGCTGCGCCGCGGCGGTTCCTTCACCAGCAGCAGGAACAGGGCCGCCAGGATACCCAGAGAGCCGATGATGACCAGCACCAGCTGCCAGTTGAAAACGGAGATGCCCAGGATCGAGATCATCGTGGGCATGGTGGCCGTCCACGCGATCATCTGCCCGCCGAGGATATTGCCGAGCGAGCTTCCGCCGATGTAGCCGAGCTGCAGCAGCGCGAAGACCAGGGGGATGCGCAGCGGCCGGAAATAATCGACCAGCATCGAGTAGGAGCCCGGGCCGTTGGCGGAGCTTGATGCGCCGACGAACAGCCGCGTGCCCATGAGCTGGGCGAAGCTCTGCGCCAGGCCGCCCAGGGCCATGATGGCGCCGAGCAGGGCGATGCCGCCCGCCAGCACGTATTTGCGGGCATAGATGTCCACCAGCCGCGCCAGCGGGATGCCCACGATCACATAGGCGATCACGCTGGCCGGCCCGAGCAGGAAGCCCAGCGTGGCGTCGGAAATGCCGAAGCTGCCCTTGATCCGTTCGGCCAGCATGGCGAACACGGTCTGGTCGAAGAACGTGACGAAGGTGGCGAAAATGACCGCGGCCAGCGCGAAGAAGCCGGCGCGTTCCGAAGGCCAGGGCTGCGTGCTGGCGTGGGCGGGCGTTTCGGCCGCGACAGTCGCTTCCGCTCCGGTTGGCGCGATGGCCATGGGTTCTCCCCCTCTCTCGCGCTGCCCCGCTCTATCGCGAGGTCTTGCCGCAATTCCGCTTGCCCGCGTTTCTAGGAGGTGAATAGAGAATGGGCGAAAGATAATTTGTCGCATTGCGTCGCGGCGCGGCGACAGGCGATTGGAGAAGGAACCTTCGGCAGATGCAGGATTATTCGGGCAGCTATGCGCGCGACCGCGCGGAGATCGAGGATCTCATGGCGCGGTATCTTTTCGCGCTGGATTATAACGATCTCGACAGCTTCATCGCGATGTTCACCGACGATGCGGAGTTCGAATTCGCCCGCGGCCGGGTGAAGGGCAAGGCCCAGATCCTGGAGACGGTGAAAGGCTTCAAGGAACGGATCGCCACGATCTATGTCGACGAGGACGGCCAGCCTGCCGTTCTGCGCCATGTGCTGACTCACACCGCCATTCGCGTGGAGGGCGATCGCGCCTGGACGCGTGCGCAGTGGTTCGAAATGGCCAATGACGGGCCGGGCAAGAAGCCCAGGATGGGCACCTTCGGCATCTACGAGGACAAGCTGCAAAAGGTCGATGGGCGCTGGCTGTTCACCGAGCGGCGAATCATGAACGAGTTCCTGCCCGGGCGGGAGAGCGGGCAGGAAAATCCCGTCCGCTCGATGGACGCGGCCCGATGAAAGACTTCGCGGGCCGCACCGCCTTCGTCACCGGCGGCGCCAACGGTGTCGGCATCGGCATCGTGCGGAACCTGCTGGAACAAGGCTGCAAGGTCGCCATCGCCGATATCCGCCAGGATTCGATCGACGCGGCGCTTGCCAGCCTGGACAACCGCGAGGTCATGGGCGTCCAGCTCGACGTGTCCAGCCGCGAAGGCTTCCGCGAGGCGGCCGACCGGGTGGAGGCGGAGTTCGGCCCGGTCAGCCTGCTGTTCAACAATGCCGGGGTGAACCTTTTCCAGCCGATCGAGGATTCGTCCTATGACGATTGGGATTGGGTCCTGGGCGTCGATTTCCACGGCGTGGTCAACGGGGTGATGACTTTCGCCCCGCGCATGAAGGCGCGGGCGCTTTCGGGCGAAGTGAAAGGCGGGCACATCACCAATACCGCCAGCATGGCCAGCTTCATCGCCAGCGGATCGCCCGGCATCTACAACACCGCCAAGTTCGCCGTGCGCGGGCTCAGCTATTCGCTGCGCCATTCGATGTATCAATACGGCATCGGCGTCTCGGTCGTGCATCCGGGGCTGGTGAAGAGCTATATCTACGCCAGCGACGATGTGCGCCCTGAAGGGCTGAAGGGCGCGATGAAGCCGGTGGACCGCACCGCGGTGGAACGGCTTGCCGGGGTCCACGAATTCGGCATGGAGCCGGATACGATCGGCGCCCGCATCCTTGACGGCATCCGCGACAATCGGGCGAACATCTTCACGCACCCCGATCACAAGGAGGAACTGCGCGAGCTGTTCGACGAGATCCTCGCCGATTACCGCGATTATCCGCCGGACAGCGGCTATGAGCAGCGCCTCGCCTTCGAGAAGCTCCGCCGGGACAACTTTGTCGAGACCCGGCGCAAGGCGAAGCTGGCGGAGGGGTGAAGCCGGCGTTCAGCTTTCCGCCGCTAGGCGCCATGCGATGAAACGCCTGTTCGTTGCCGCCGCCTTTCTCGCCACGCCCGCCGCCGCGCAGCAGGCCGCGCCGGGCCCGATGTCGCTGGAGCAGGCCATGCTGCTGCGCTGCTCCGCCGCTTTCGCCGTGGTGGCGGGCGAGCAGGCGCGCGGCGCGGAAAGCGCGCGGGCCTATCCCGCCCTGGGCGAGCGGGGGCGGGAGTTCTTCGTCCGCGCCTCGGCCCGCTTGATGGACGAGCGGAATTTGTCGCGCCCGCAAGTGGAAGCGGCCCTGCGAGAGGAAGCGTCGCGATTCCATGCGGATGCGGCACGGGCGCCCGATCGCGCGCGGTTCGTCGACGGGGTCATGCAGCCCTGCCTGGGCGTGCTGGAGGCTTCGGGGCTGTAACCGGCACCTTCCCGGTATGGACGCCGCGCCGGCCATGCGGCATGGCCGCAAACTGATGTGGCAGCTGTACTATTTCCCCCTGTGTCCGTTCAGCCGCAAGGTCCGCCTGGCCCTGGGGGAGAAAGGCGTCGGCTACGAGCTGGTGCGCGAATATCCGTGGGATGCCAGCGACGCCTTCTACGCGCTCAATCACGCGGGGCGCACGCCGGTGCTGCGCCTGCCTGACAAGAAGCTCACCCTGGTCGATAGCCAGGCGATCTGCGAATATTTCGACGAGACGGTGGACAAGAGCCCGCTGATCCTCGGCACCGCGGCCGCCCGTGCCGAGATTCGCCGGCTCACCGCCCTGTTCGACGAGACGTTCTATGCCGACGTCACCTGGCCGCTGCTGCATGAAAAGATGAAGAAGCGGCTGGTGCTGCGCCAGGCGCCCGATTCGAAAGTCCTGCGCGGGGCGATGCGGCTGGCCCACGAACATCTCGATTATATCGACTGGCTGATCGACAACCGCCGCTGGCTGGCCGGCGCGCAGATGAGCCTCGCCGATTTCGCGGCGGCGGCCCAGATCTCCGTGGCGGACTATCTCGGCGGCATCGACTGGAGCGGGCACGATGGCGCGCATGGCTGGTACCGCGTGATGAAAAGCCGCCCGAGCTTCCGCCCGCTGCTGACCGAAAAGATGGAAGGCATCCTGCCCCCGCGCCACTATGCGGACGTGAACGCCTGAACGTGTTTGCGGGCCAGGCGGATCGCCATTGTCTTGTATCGACCGTATTGCTGACACGGCGGCGGATCAGCCAGCTAGATTTCCAAGCGCGGAATCCGAAGCGCCGTTAAGGCCTCCTCGATTACACGAGCGCAAGAATGCACAAAATCATCATCGACCAAAACGAGCCCTGGTATTTCGCCGATATCACCCTCTTCGAAAAAATTCTCGTCGCATGGCTTCACGCGAAATGGCACATTGTCTCGCCGCAGTAGCTGCTCGTAGCTATCCCCATAGCCGTGCTTTAGGACGTTTATGGCCAGCCTATATGTCATAAAGTCATCTGCAACTGAATTTAGGCCTCTAGCGCGAAGCTGCTGGTCCAACTCTCTAAATGGTGCGGTCCATTCACGTGTTTGTTCAAGAGTTCCTTCGAGCATCGAAAATCCACCGACAGCTATCATCACCAACCGCATTTGAGTCATGCGCGCTGCGTCCACAACTGCGCTACTACCGTCGTCTTTAAGGAGATACATTACATCATCAGACTCGCGCCGAAACGACGACGCGGTGTCTTGCATGGCGGCGACGATAAGTTGCCAAGAATTAAGTGCTGGCACTCCTTCCTACCTCGCTCTCTCATTGGTGACGCACGTTCGAACCGTCCTGCTTGCTGCTGTCTACGTGGCCAGATTAGGCAATGCCTGCTTCCCACCCCCAAAGCAGACTTTGCGGGTGAGGCAGCGCAATGGCCCATCGCCCCCTTTTATGGAAGACGCGAACGCCCCATATTCCGGGCAAAGGAGATACTCCCATGCCCGACAAGCTCATTCTGACCGATGCCGAATGGCGCGAGCGGCTGACGCCGGAGCAATTCCAGATCCTGCGCCAGGCGGGGACGGAACGGGCCTTCACCGGCAAGTATGAAAAGAACGACGCCACCGGCGTCTATCTCTGCGCCGCTTGCGGGCAGCCGCTGTTCGAAAGCGAAAGCAAGTTCCACAGCGGCTCCGGCTGGCCCAGCTTCACGCGGCCGGCGGAACCGGGCGTGGTGGAGGAACACCGCGACGCCTCGCACGGCATGGTCCGCACCGAAGTGGTCTGTTCGCGCTGCGAAAGCCATCTCGGCCACGTGTTTCCCGACGGGCCGCGTGACCAGGGCGGCCTGCGCTATTGCGTCAACAGCGCCTCGCTCGCGTTCAAGCCGGAGGATAACTGACCGGCGGGCGCCCCTGGTCATTAACGTTACGTTACGAATGCCCTATGCACGGCGGCGCCGGACTGGAGGGGCGGTGACGCCCGGCTGCAGGATGACTTTGCCCGATGGCGCAGCAGAAGCGGGGCGCGCGAACCGCTAATCAATCGAAGGGAAAGCCCCCGCGCAAGCGGTGGCAGGTGTGGCTGCGCCGGGCATTGCTGTGGGGCGGCTGCGCCGTGGCGGTGGCGCTGCTGGCGCTGGCCACATCGGTCTTTTTCGCGGCGCGTTCGATGCCCGGTTTCGCCTCGCTGATGAGCAGCCAGCAGGGCCAGACCATCGTCGTCCATGCCCGCGACGGCAGCGAGATCGTGTCCCTCGGGCCGAGCTATGGCGAGTGGCTGGACTCGGACGAGATCCCGCAAGTGATGAAGGACGCCATGGTCGCGGTGGAGGACCGGCGCTTCTATTACCATCCGGGCGTCGATCCGGTTGGCGTGATGCGCGCCGTCTTCGTCGCGCTGCGTGACGGCCGGCGGATGCGCGCCACGTCCACCATCACCCAGCAGCTCGCGCGCAACGTGTTCCTCAATTCCAACCGCACGTTCGACCGCAAGCTGCGCGAGGCGGTGCTGGCGATGGCCCTGGAAGCGAAATTCTCCAAGGACCAGATCCTCGAACTCTATCTCAACAAGGTCTATTTCGGCGGCGGCGCCTATGGCATCGATTCCGCCAGCCGGCGGTTCTTCAGCCATTCCGCGCGTGAGCTTTCCACGGCCGAGGCGGCGATCATCGCCGGCATGGTCAAGGCGCCCAGCCGCTATTCCCCCACCGCCGATGTCGATGCCGCCGTGGGCCGGGCGAACGTGGTGCTCGCCCTGATGCGCGAACAGGGGAAGATTTCCGCCAGCGAGGCGGCGGTCGATCCCGGCACGGTGAAATTGCAGCCGGAAAGCGGGCAGAACGCCTTCCGCTATTTCACCGATTACGTGCTGCCCCAGCTGGACCTGCTGCTGCCGGACAACAGCAGCCTCCAGCCGATCGCGGTGTGGACCACGCTCGATCCCAAGCTGCAGAACGCGGCGGCGGAAGCCGTGCGCAAGAACGCGCCGGCCGGGGCGCAGGGGGCGCTGGTCAGCCTGGACCGCGACGGGGCCATCCTCGCACTGGTGGGCGGGACGGATTACGTCAAATCGAACTATAACCGCGCGACCGAAGCGGTGCGCCAGCCGGGATCGGCGTGGAAGCTCTTCGTCTATCTTACTGCGCTCGAAGCCGGATACACGCCCGACGATGCGGTGAAGGACGTGCCGGTGACGATCGGCGGGTGGAGCCCGCGCAATTCCAACGGCCGCTTCGTCGGCGATGTCGATATCCGCACGGCGTTTGCCTATTCGATCAACACCGTCGCCGCCCAGCTGGGCAACGAGGTCGGCTTCTCCAATGTCGCCAGCATGGCGCGGCGCTTCGGCATCACCACCCCGATCGCGACCAATCCTTCCATGGTGCTGGGCACCAATGAAGTACGCGTGATCGACCTGACTCGCGCCTTCGCTTCGGTTTCGGCGGGCGGCCGCTCGATAGAGCCTTACGGCATCACCCGGGTCGAAACCGCGTCGGGCGAGGTGCTCTACCAGCACCAGGCGCCGCGCGCTTACCAGCTCGTGCCTGATTACGTCGCCGCCGGAATCACCGACCTGCTGCAGACGGCGGTCAACACCGGCACCGGCCGCGCGGCGCAGATCGGCCGCCCGGTCGCCGGCAAGACCGGCACCACCAGTTCCAACAAGGACGGCTGGTTCGTCGGCTTTTCCAGCGGCGTGACCACCGGGGTGTGGATGGGCCGCGACGATGCCAAGGCTGTCGGCGGCCTCCAGGGCGGCACCGCGCCGGCCCGGGCGTTCTCGCAATACATGCGCACGGCCGTGCGCGATCGCCCCATCGAGGAGTTCGATACCGATCTCAAGCTGCCGGACTGGCAGGTCGAGCCGGACGACGAGTGGATGTACGGCGATCCCGCCGACGAATACTATTACGTGGACGAACAGGGGAACCTGATCCAGCCCAGTGGAAGCGACGCCTCGCGCGGCGCCCCGCTTCCGCCTGAAGGCGATCGGCCGCCGCCTCCAGATTCGCGGCCGATGCCCTCGCCGGGCGGCAATGCCGCGCCGCCGGCGGCCAGTGACGAATTCCTCGAAAGGGCGACGGGCCGCGATATCGGCGAAGCGCCGCGCGGGGCATCACCCGGCGGCCCGCCGGTGCAAATCCGGCGCCCGGCGGGGATGTAGCAAATACATTGCGGTCAGAGGGCCGATCCTCTCCCCCGAAGGAGAGAGGATGCGTGACCGGATTGGCGGTGCGCCGTCAGCGCAGGCGGACGTCGATCGTCAGTTCCGGCGAACCGCGCTGGCGGACGCGCAGCAGGATCGCTTCGCCGTTCGCCTGCTTCGCCGCCTGGATGATCGCTTCCAGGTCTGCCGGCGTGGTCGTCTTCCGTTGCCCGCGATACTGCGCGCTGAGGATCACCGTGCCGCGCGTCAGGCCCTTGCTTCCCGCGTCGGAATTGGGATCGACATCGGTGATCAGCAGCCCTTGCAGATCGGCCGGGAGGCCAAGCTGCGAAGCCAGTTGCGAGGTCAGCGGCGTAACCGCGAGGCCGAGCGACTTCTCGATCAGCCCTTCGCCCTGCTGGGCGTTGCCGGACGGGGCTGCCTGATCGTCGGGGTTGAAGTTTTGCGAGGCCAGCTCGTCCTCCGACGGGCGGCGGCCGATGGTAATCGGAACAGTGGAGGTCTTGCCGTCGCGCAGCACCTTGAGGTTGACCCGGCTGCCCGGCTCCAGGTTGTTGACGATATAGGACAGCGACTGCTGCGGCGTGACATCCTTGCCGTTGACTTCGAGCACGACGTCACCGGCCTTCAAGCCCGCGCGATCGGCGGGCTCGCCCGGCACGACTTGCTGGATGAAAGCGCCGTGGTTGCGTTCGATGCCCAGCGCGTCGGCGAACTCGTTGGTCACGTCCTGCAGGCGGATGCCGAGATAGCCGCGCTCGATCTCCTCGCCGGCGATCAGCTTCTTGACGATCGGCGCGGCCGTTTCGGCGGGGATCGCGAAGCCGATGCCCACGCTGCCGCCCGAAGGCGAATAGATGGCGTTGTTGATGCCGATCACGTTGCCCTGCATGTCGAACAGCGGGCCGCCCGAGTTGCCGCGATTGATGCTGGCGTCGGTCTGGATATAGCGGTCATAGGCGCCGCCCATGCCGGTGCTGCGGACGACCGCGGACACGATGCCGGCGGTCACCGTGCCGCCCAGGCCGAACGGCTGGCCGATCGCGATCACCCAGTCACCCACGCGCGCCTGGCTGGAATCGCCGAAGTGCACGAAGGGGAAAGGCTCCCGCCGGCTGATCTTGAGCACCGCGAGATCGGAAGCCTGGTCGCGGCCGACCACTTCGGCGCGGTATTCCGCGCCATCGGTGGTGGTCACGGTCACTTCCTCCAGCTCCGCGCGTCCGTCGGGCTGGATCACGTGATTGTTGGTGACGACATAGCCATCGGCGGAGACGAGGAAGCCGGAACCCAGCGACTGCGCCTCGCGCGTGGTGGGCTGGCCGCCGCCGCGCTGCTGCCCGAACAGGTCCTCGAACGGCGTTCCGGCGAAGGGATTGGTGTTGACGGTGATCCGCTGGCGGGTGGAAATGTTCACCACCGCCGGCTGCAACTGCGCCGTCAGGTCGGCGAAGCTGGCCGGGGCGCCCGCTTGCGGAGTGACGTTGCTGATCTGGCGCTCGTCATTCTGGGCGACTTGCGCGCCGGCCGGATAGCCGGTGATGAGGGAGATGGCCGCCCCGCCGGTCAGCAGGGCAGCGGCGATGCCGTAGGAATAGCGCACGGGCTTCACGTCCTCTAGATTCCTTTCCCATGGGCGCCCTCTGAATACGCGGAGAGAGCCATTCGTTTCCAATCCCGGCGGTGATTCACTCCGCGGTGTCTTAATGGCCATTGAACGCCCCGGGGGAGGGCCGCGATCTAGCGGCTGCCGCGGAACTGCCGCAAGTAGGCGTTGTCAGGCGAAAGGATGATCGAGCTTCCCGCCCCGCCATTGGCGAAGGTGGTGTCATAGCTCTGCATGGCGCGATAGAAATCGTAGAAATCCGGGTCCTTGCCGTAAGCCTGCGCATAGATGCGCGCGGCTTCCGCTTCGGCGGTGGCGCGGATGATCTGCGCGTTCTTCTGGCCTTGCGCCCGGATCGTGGCCGCTTCCTGGTCACGCGCGGTCTTCATCCGCTGGAAGGCGGATTCCAGCGGCGTGCCGTCGGGCAGGTCGGCGCGCTTGATGCGCACGTCGACCACCTGCGCGCCATATTTGCGCGCCTGGGTGTCCAGCAGGTTGCGGATATTGTGCATGGTCGTGCCGCGCTCCGCCGTCAGCAGCGAGGCGAAGCTGCGCCGGCCGAGTTCCTGGCGCACCACGGAACTGAGGATCGCCGCCATCTGGCTGTCCACCGTGGCCACGGTCCCGGCGCTGCGCACCATGCGCACCGGGTCGATGATCCGATAGCGCGCATAGGCATCGACATTGAGCCGCAGCTGATCGGTGGAAAGCACCTGCTGCGTTTCCATGTCCACGTTCAGCACGCGCTTGTCGATGTATTCCACCCGGTCCAGCAGCGGGATGCGATACCAGATGCCCGCGCCGGTGCTGCCATAGGGCTGGTCCGGCTTGAAGCGATTGACCACGGCGATCGGCTCGCCCGTGCGGATGATCACCGCCTGCTGCGTTTCCGGCACGACGATCAGCGAGGAAAGCAGCGCGACGATCACCGCCACCACCGCGATGATCGCGGTCTTGTGGTTGTTCCACAGCGCTTCCATCACTGGCCCCCCGCGTTTTGTTCGGCGGACTGGCGGCGCACTTCGGGCAGCGGCAGGTAAGGCGTCACGCCGGGCGCCTCCACCACGGTCTTGTCGGTCTGGCGCAGGACGCGCTCCATCGTTTCATAATACATGCGGCGGCGCGTGACTTCGGGCGCGAGCCGGTATTGCTCGTAAACCTTGTCGAACGCGGCGGCATCGCCCTGCGCCCGGGCGAGGACCTGCTGGGCGGTCGCCTCGGCCTGGTTCAGGTAGCTTTCGGCGTCCTGCTGCGCGGCGGAGACGTTCTTGAACGCTTCCTCAACCTCGCTCGGCGGGTCGGTCTTGCGGATCTGCACGCCCTGCACGGCGATGCCCGAGCGATAGGCGTCGAGCAGCATCTGCATGCGGTCGAGCACGCGCAGCTCGATATCGGCCCGGCCTGCGCCGGAGAACACCTGGTCCAGCGTCTTTTCCGCCACTTCCGCGCGCATCGCCGCTTCGGCGACCTCACGAACGGTCTGCTCCGGCGAGACGAGCTGGAAGCGGAACTGCTTCAGGTCCTTGATATTCCAGCGGACGATATAGCTCAGATCCACCAGGTTCTGGTCACCCGTCAGCATCAGCCGCTGGGCTTCCCCGCTGGGGATGCTGTCGATGCGGAATTCCGACACTTCCTCGGTATCGACGTGCTGGAACGGCCACGGGAACGTGAAGTTCAGCCCCGGCCCCAGCGTGCGCGAATACTTGCCGAATGTAGTGACGATCGCCTGTTCCTTGGGGCCGATCTGATGCACCGAGGTGACGAACAGCCACACCAGCGCGATCGCGACCAGCGCCAGCGGGAACCAGCTGCCACCGCCCGGACGCCGCGGAATGCGGAACTTCGGCCCGCGCGGGCCGCCCGAACGGCTCGGCCCTTCGGGGCCGCGATGCTTGAAGATATCTTCTATGCTCGCCGAACGGCGCGGCCGCTCTTCCGAACCGCCGCCGGGGAGCCAGGGATTGCGGGGGCCGCGCGGCTGATCGTCGCCCGGCGGAGGCGTCGCGCCTTCATCGTCGGAGCCGTTTCCGCCGCCGCCAGAAGGCTTGCCCCATGGGCTGCGCTTGCCCGCCATCGCCAGCGCAATCCTCTCAATCCACCCGCCCGATCGTTCCATGCCCCCTTGTATAGGGTCCGTCGCCGCAAAGAACAGAGCGGGGAGGACATTTTTGCCACAGGGCGTGGACGCGAAGCCCCCTTTCCCCCTCGTGCAAGCCGTTGCCCGGGGCGATCGCAGGCCCTAACAGACCGGCATGATTTCCGCCGACACGATCAAGCAGCACCTTCCCCCCGACATCGCCGCGCGCGTCCGCTCCGTCCGCCTGAAAGAGGACGTGGCCACGCTGGTGGCCGATGCCGGCGGTCTCGGCCGCGCGGAGGCGGCGGCATTGCAGGAAAGGATCGAGCAGGCGGCCGGCGGCGTTCCCGGCGTGCGCGAGGTGCGCGTGGCGCTGATGGCCGACAAGGTGCAGCGGCGGATCGTCGCCGTGGGTTCGGGCAAGGGCGGCGTGGGGAAATCGACGCTCACCGCCAATCTCGCGGTCGCGCTGGCGCGCATGGGGCGCAAGGTGGGCGTGGTCGATGCGGATATCTACGGCCCCTCGCAGCCGGTCCTGCTCGACGCGGCGGACCGCAAGCCCAGCGCCGACGGCAAGCAACTGATCCCGGTGGAAAGCGATTTCGGCGTCAAGCTGCTGTCGATGGGCCAACTCGTCGCGCCGGGCAAGGCGATCGCCTGGCGCGGCCCGATGACCGGCGGCGCCCTGGGCCAGCTGATGGACGCGCAATGGGGCGATACGGAACTGCTGCTGGTCGACCTGCCGCCCGGCACCGGCGACGTGCAGCTGACCATGCTGCAGAAGTTCAAGCCCACCGGCGCGATCGTCGTCTCTACGCCGCAGGACCTGGCGCTGATCGACGCCACCCGCGCGCTCGACTTGTTCCGCCAGACGGACACGCCGATCATCGGCATTGTCGAAAACATGGCCGGCTATATCTGCCCGCACTGCGGGGAGGCGAGCGATCCGTTCGGCAGTGGCGGTGCGGAAGCGGCGGCGCGCGCTGTGGGCGAGACCTTCCTCGGCCGCATTCCGCTGGCGATGAGCATCCGCATCGCCAGCGATGCCGGGCAGCCGCCGGCCGCCAACGACGGCCTGCATGGCGAGCCTTTCGCCGCCATCGCCGCGCGGCTGGCCGAGTGGCTGGACCGGACGTGAGGCGCCAGCGATGAGGCATTGGCGGTGAGGCTCTGGGCCTGAGCACCCTGCGCGTCTCGCGGCGCGGCCTGCTGGCCGGCGCGGCGGTGGGCGGCGGGCTGCTCGTCGCCTATGCGCTGCTGCCGCGCACTTACGAAGCGCCGCTGGCGCCGGGGCACGGCGAAACCGCATTCAACGCGTGGATCAGGATCGGCCGCGATGGGGTGGTCACAGTGGCCGTGCCGCAGCTGGAGATGGGGCAGGGCATCAGCACCCTGCTGCCGCAAGTCGTGGCGATGGAACTGGGCGCGGACTGGCGGCAGATCGCGGTGGAACCGGCGCCGATCAGCGGGGCCTATGTCAACCTGCCGCTGGCCGCCCGGTGGGCCCCGCTGTGGCGGCCCCTCATTCCCGCCCTCGCCGACGAGCCTGACGATTACTGGCTGCGCCGCTGGGCCGAGAGCGAACGCTTCGGCGCGACGGCCGACGGGACTTCGCTGGCCGCGTTCGAGCTGCCGTGCCGCGAGGCGGCCGCCACGGCCCGCGCCATGCTGGCGATGGCGGCGGCCGATCGCTGGGACGTCGATTGGCGGACGTGCGAGGCCGCCCAGGGGTTCATCGTCCACGAGGGCAAGCGACTGGGCTTTGCCGAACTGGCGGAAAGTGCCGCCGATTACAGCGCACCCGATCCGCCGCCGCTCAGGGCCGAGCCGCCGGCTGAGACGGTGCTTCCCGTGGGCGACAACGGAACGCGCGAACTCGCCTTCCCCCGGCTCGACCTGCCGTCGAAAGTGGACGGGAGCTACCTGTTCGCGGGGGACGTGCGCTTGCCCGACATGGTCTATGCGGCGATCCGCCACGGGCCGGCTGGCCGCGCCGAATTGTCGAGCTTCGAGAAGGAAGCGGCGGCGGGGCGGCGCGGGCTGGTCGGCGTGGTCGACGGCAAGCGCTGGCTGGCGGCGGTGGCGCGCGACTGGTGGACGGCCGAACAAGCGCTGGAGGCGATGGCACCGCGCTTCCGCGTCAGCGGGCCGGCCGCCACGGCGCGGATCGACGAAGCGCTCGATGCCGGCGTGCGGCGCGGGAAGCCGCGACGCGTCGCCGAACGCGGCGCGGGCGACGACACGATGGACAAGCCCACGCTGGCGCTGCGCTTCGATGTCATGCCGGCGGCGCACGGCACGCTGGAGACGGCAAGCTGCACCGCCCGCCTCACCGATGGGCGGCTGGAACTGTGGCTGGCCACCCAGGCGCCCGAACGCGCCCGCGCCGCGGCAGCCAAGGCCGTGGGCCTGCCGCTGGGCGACGTGGTGCTCTATCCGCTGCCCGCCGGTGGCAGCTTCGATCGGCGGCTGGAGCACGATCACGCGATCGAGGTGGCGCTGATCGCGCGCGAGATCGGCCGCCCGGTGCAGCTCATCTATTCGCGCTGGCAGGAACAGCTCACCCTGCGTCCGCGCGCGCCGGTGGCGGCCGTGCTCAGCGCCAAGCTGGGCGATCACGGCCACATCGACACCTTCCGCGCGCGGCTGGCCATGCCGTCCACGGCGCTGGAGTTCGGCCGCCGGCTGTTCGACAACCGCACGAGCTGGGCGGCGATGGATGCGGTGGAAGGCAAGGTCGATCCGCTGGCGCTGGAAGGGCTGATGCCGCCTTATGCCATTCCCAACGTCGCCATCGATCACGTACCCGTGCGCATCCCCCTCGCCACAGGGCGCCTGCGCGGCAATGCGCACGGCTATACCTGCTTCTTCGTGGAAAGCTTCATCGACGAAGTGGCCCAGCGCCACGCGCAGGAGCCGCTGAGCTTCCGCATCGCCATGCTGGGGGACGATGCGCGCCTGGTCGCCTGCCTTCAGACGGCGGCGCGGCTGGCGCAGTGGGACGGCGGCGCCCCGGGAACGGGGCAGGGTCTCGCCTGTCACCGCATGGGCGATCCGGAAACGGGCGGCCGCATCGCGCTGATCGCCAGCGCCGTGGCGGGCGAAGGCGGCGTGCGGGTGGAGAAGCTGGCGGCGGCAGTCGATATCGGACGGGTGATCAACCGCGACATCGCCTTGCAGCAGATCGAAGGCGCCTTGCTCTACGGCGTGGGGCTGGCGCTCGGCTCGAGTGTCGAATATGAGCGCGGCCTGCCGCAGGAGGGACGCCTGGCGGCGCTCGAACTGCCGACATTGGCCGATAGCCCGGAGGTGAACGTGGTGCTGGTGCAAAGCGATGCGGAGCCGTTCGATCCCGGCGAGCTGCCGCTCGCCCCGGTTGCGCCGGCCATCGCCAATGCCCTGTTCTCCGCCACCGGGCTGCGCCTGCGCCGCCTGCCGCTGCTGTCGGGGGGCTTATGACCGGCGCGTCCTCGGCCGCGGGCCGCATCGGGGTGCTGCTGATCAACCTCGGCACGCCAGATGCGCCGACGCCGCGCGCGGTGAAGCGCTATCTCGCGGAATTCCTGTCGGACCGGCGCGTGGTCGAGATTCCGCCGATCGCATGGCAGCCGATCCTGCGTGGCATCGTGCTGAACACCCGGCCGAAGAAATCGGCCCATGCCTATTCGCAGATATGGACCGAAGAAGGCTCCCCCCTGGCGGCGATCACCGCGCGGCAGGCCGAACGGCTGCAGGATCGGCTGGGGCCTGACGTCACCGTCTCATACGCCATGCGCTATGGCTCTCCGGCGATAGGCGCCGAGCTGGCGCGCATGGCCGAGGCCGGCTGCGAGCGCATCCTGCTGGCGCCGCTCTATCCGCAATACAGCGGGGCGACGACCGCCACCGTGATCGACCGCGTGGCCGATGCCCTGCGCGCCATGCGCCGGCAGCCCAGCTTGCGGACCCTGCCTCCCTATTATGACGATCCGGCCTATATCGCCGCGCTGGCGAAGGATCTGGATCGGCAGATCGCAAGCCTGGCGTTCTCGCCCGAAGCCCTGCTGCTGAGCTTCCACGGCATGCCGCAGCGGGCGATCGACCTCGGCGATCCCTATTACGATCATTGCCTGGCGACGGCGCGCCTGCTGGAAGCGGAACTTGCCAGGCCGGGCCTGCGTGTGGTCACCACGTTCCAATCCCGCTTCGGGCGCGCCCGGTGGCTTGAACCGGCGACCAGCACGGTGCTGGCCGAAGAAGCGCGCCGGGGGACGAAGCGCATCGCCGTCGCCGCGCCCGGCTTCGCCGCCGATTGCCTGGAGACGCTGGAGGAACTGGCCCTTCGCGGCCGCGACACCTTCCACGCCGAGGGGGGGGAGCATCTGGCGGTGCTGGCGTGCCTCAATGCGGAGGCGGCGGGGATGGACATGCTGGAGGCGCTCGTCAGGCGCGAACTTTCCGGCTGGCTCTGAGCGCGGGAACAGGGTGATCCGGTCGTTTACCCTCGCCCGCAAGGCAATTCTCAATCATCGGGGGCAATCCGGCGGCATGACTTTCAAGCGGCCCAGCCTGCTGTCCTGCAACGGACGCCCCGCGCGCGGCGATGCGCAAGACGCCGTGTCCATCCCCGTGCGGTGCGCGATCGGGGGCAGGCCGGCCGAGGAAACGTGGATCACCGCGATAGGGCGCGATCGCTGCACTCTGCGATTCGCCACGGTGGGCCTGACCAGGGCCATGCCGCTCATGCTCCATGTCGCTGGCAAAGCGCCGATCGGCGGCCGGCTGAGCTGGATCGGGCAGGGCGAACTTGGCTGCGTCTTCGACCGTGCGCTGGATGAAGACCTACTGGATCGCCTGCTGGTCCTCGACCTGCCGGCCAACGTCGTTCCCTTGCGCAGAGGCCCGGCGCGGTAGACCCGCGTTGCCCGGCCGCAAATCGTCATTGCGAGGAGCGGAGCGACGAAGCGATCCAGGGCCTATTACGCCGCCGCCCTGGATTGCTTCACTATGCTCGCAATGACGAGGGCTTCAACCCGCCTTACTTGCGCGCGGCGCCCACGATGTAGTCCGCCAGGGTGGCGATCTCCTGATCGGTCATCTGGCCGGCGAAGGACGGCATCGCGCCGCGCCCGTTGTTCACCGTTTCGATCACATAGGCCTTGGTCAGGTTATGGTCGCCGTCCAGGGAGGGGCCGATGGAACCGCTGGCGCCCGCATCGGCCAGCGCGTGGCATGCGTTGCAGGAATAATCGGCGAAAAGCTTGCGGCCCTGCTCGCGCGTCGCGGCGCTGAGCGCGGGCGCGGCCGCTGCGGGCGTGTCGGGCGCGGCGGCTTCGGGGCGGGCGAGTTGCGAGGCATCGACGGCCCCTCTCGCCGGGGTCGGGGCCGCCGGCTGGGGGCTGCCGGCCGCTGCCGGGCGCGAAGGCGGCGGCGGGGGAGGCGGTATGTCCTTGAGCACGAAGGCCGGCGGCGGCGCGGGCGGCACCCAGGCGCTGGCGCCGGTCGCCGCGACCGGCCCGCGGCGGGGGGCGTATTGCGCGGCCATTTCGCCGATCTGGGTTCCGTCGCGGATGGGGCCGGGGCGGAGCTGGCCTGTGGCGGCGCCGGCCACCCGGGTTCCGCTCTGGGCCGATTCCACGGTGCAGCCCGCCAGGCACAGGCTCGCGCCGAAGCCGATCAGCAGGGTCTTGCCCGCTTGTGATAGTCGATCCGCACGCATTCGCCTCTCCTCATTCCGTATCGCGCGCCTTTGACGGAACAGCGCTGGCGAATGCAACCGTCAAAAGTCGATCGCGATCCCGTTCTTGACCCAGTCGCCATAGCGGGTGGGGCCAAGCTCTTCGGTATCGCCCTTTGCCCTGCCCGGTGCGGGCGGTGGGGCGTCGCTCCAGCGGGCGGGCTTGGTGAAAGGCTTCGGGCGTCGGGTCGCGCGCTGGGTCATCCGGCGATGATGGGCCGGCTGGCGGCGAAGGGCAATGATCTCTAGGGCAGCGGCATGAATCGCGCGCCGAAGGAAATTCAGGGCCTTGCCGCCCGTCGTGCGGCGCTCAAGCTGTTCGACGCGGTGCTTCGCCGGGGGGAAACGCTCGACCAGGCCGCTGCCGCCGCCACCGCCGGGCTGTCAACGACGTCCGACCAGGCGCTCGCCCGGGCCATTGCCGGCGAGGCGCTGCGCTGGCTGACGGACCTCGATGCGCTGATCGATTCGGCCACGCGCCTGCGCCTGGCCGAAGATGCGAAGGCGCGCACGGTTCTGCGGATCATGCTCGCGCAATGGCTGCGGCTGGATACGCCCCCGCATGCCGTGGTGGCGACGGGCCTGCCGTTGCTTGCGGGCGGCCCGCGTCGCCTGGCGCATGGCGTGTTCGGCGCGCTGGTGCGCCAGCCGGCGAGCCTGCCGCCTGTCCCCACGCTGCCGGCGCGCGTGACGCAGCGCTGGGGTGAGCGGGCACCGGCGGTCGCCGCCGGCCTCGCCGTGCCGCCGCCGCTGGACCTGACCTTGCGCGATCCCTCGGCGACGGAGCAATGGGCGGAAACGCTGGGCGGCGTGTCGCTCGCCGCCGGCCATGTCCGCTTGCCGCGCGGCACCATGGTGGGCGATCTCGCCGGTTATGCCGAAGGCGCCTGGTGGGTGCAGGATCTCGCCGCCTCGCTCCCCGCGCGCCTGCTCGGGCCGGGGGAGGGCCGCCGCGTGCTCGATCTCTGCGCCGCGCCCGGCGGCAAGACGCTGCAACTGGCGGCGGCCGGATGGCGGGTCACGGCGCTCGACATCAACGGTCGCCGGCTCGACCGGCTGCGCGAGAACCTGGCGCGAACCGGCCTTACCGCCGAAGTGGTCGTGGCCGATGCGCTGGCGTGGGAGCCGGGCGAACCGTTCGACGCCGTGCTGCTCGATGCGCCGTGCACCGCCACCGGCACCGCGCGCCGCCACCCCGACGTGCTCCACCGCATCGGAGAACGGCAGATCGCCGAAATGGCGGACTTGCAGGCGCGCCTGCTGGATCGGGCAATTGCCTGGATCAAGCCGGGCGGACGGCTGGTCTACGCGGTGTGCTCGCTTGAGCGTGAGGAAGGGGAGGAACAGGTGCGACGTATCGCGGCCGCGTCCGATCCGATCCGGGCGGACGAATTGCCCCCTGGGCTTTCCCCCACGCCTGAAGGTTGGACGCGCACCGATCCGGGGATGCTGGCCGGGCAGGGCGGTCTCGATGGCTTCTTCATCACGCGACTCGCGGCATGAACCCCTCGGGTCGGCGGCCCGTTCATCCGGGGTAAGGTTCACATGGCTAGCCCGGCGCCAAAACGAGGGCCGCCGGCAGAGCGCGGGCGCAGGTGGCCGATCCGGAAAAGCCCCAGCCCGCCTGCCGAATGAGGATGAATTCATGAAATCGATCGCAGTACTCGCCGTGGCCGCCGCTGTGCTCCTGCCCGCCGCGCCCGCCGCCGCCCAGGTGGTGCTGGAGGCCAATGCCGCCCGCTCCGAAGGGCAGTGGGGCGCCGAACTGGGTGCCGGCTTTTCGGTGATCTCCATCGGCGGCTTCCGCATCACGCCCGGCGCCGGCGTGTTTCTGTCGGACGGCCATGACAATCGCTATGTCCTCGACAACGCTGCCACGCCGCCGGAATGCCGCAAGGTCGACGGCGGCAAGGTCGTTTCCGACAAGCGCTGCGAAAGCGATTCAACCCGGTTCTATGGCCGGGTGGAGGCGACGTTCACCTTGCCGGTGGCCGGCATTTCGGTGGGCACCGGCGCGCGGCTGATGAGCAGCAAGCTGCGCCCCTACGGCACGCTGGCCGTGCCACTGGTGCCGCTGGTGAACGTCAAGGCCAACGCCGGGCCGAAGTATCTGGCCGCGGGCGTGCAGGCGCGTTTCTAGACGCGTGATCGCCCTTGCTTGAGACCTCGTCATTGCGAGGCGCGTAGCGACGACGCAATCCAGGGCGGCAGCGCCATACGCTCTGGATTGCTTCGCTTCGCTCGCAATGACGATCGGGGTCGGGCTCAGACCTTCGCCTTGGCCGCGAAGCTCTTCCTGAGCTTCATCAGCTTCGGCGGGATCGTGGCCAGGCAATAGGGGTTTCGCTGGCCTTCGCCCTCCCAGTATTCCTGATGGTAGTCTTCCGCCGGATACCATTGCGTCGGCTCTTCGATCGTGGTGACGGCAGTGCCCTCGTGCGTGGCGTTCCAGCGCGCGATGGCCGCCTGCGCCTCGGCGCGCTGGCCTTCGTTCAGGGGGAAGATGGCGCTGCGGTATTGCGTGCCGATGTCGTTGCCCTGGCGGTTGAGCTGCGTCGGATCGTGCGTGCCCAGCAGCACGTCGAGGATTTCGGCATAGGAGATCACCGCCGGATCATAAGTGACCCTGATGGCTTCGGCATGGCCGGTTTCGCCGCTGCACACCTGCTTATAGGTCGGGTTCGGCAGCGTTCCGCCGATATATCCGCTTTCGACCGCGCTCACCCCGATCACGTCGCGGAACACCGCTTCCGTGCACCAGAAGCAGCCGCCCGCCAGGATCGCCGTTTCCTCTGCCATGTATTGATCTCCTTCGCCTGACAGATGGGGCGCCGAAACGCGCTTGTCATCCTCCGCCCGCGGGATAGGTTCGGGGGCAGACCGCCGGGAGAGTGACCATGCGCATGATGCTTCTCGCCGCCGCCCTTGCCGTGCCAGCCATGATCGCCGCTCCCTCGCCGGCCTTTGCGCAGGGGGAGGTGGCCGACGCCGCGCTGGCCGAAGTGCTGGCCCATCCCCGCCGTGCCGAGGACCGCGCCCGCGACATCTATCGCCACCCGGCGGAAACGCTCGCCTTCTTCCAGGTCCGGCCGGGGATGACCGTGGTCGATTACCTGCCGGCCGGCGGCTGGTACACGCGCGTGCTGGCGCCCTATCTCGGCCCTGAGGGGCGCTATATCGCCATGGGGCCGGATCTTACCGGCGAGACCAATCAGTATTTTCTCAATTCGATGGGCGGCCTGGCGGAGAAATTCCCCGGCCAGGCCGCGCAGTGGAACCTGGGCCCGGCGGCGCGGATCGGCGCGTTCAATGTCGACGGCTATCCCGAGGTGCTCGACGGCACGGTCGATCGGGTGCTGATCTTTCGCGAGATGCACAATCAGTTCCGCTTCGGCTGGCTGAACGCCGACATGCTGACGATCCGCCGGATGCTGAAGCCCGGCGGAATGGTCGGCATCGTCGACCATCGCATGTTCGAGGACGCGCCTTTTTCGATGACCGATGGGAACAAGGGCTATCTGCGCGAAAGCGACGTGATCGCGCTGATGGACGCCTATGGCTTCGATCTGGCCGGCAAGAGCGAGATCAACGCCAATCCGAAGGACACCAAGGATTACGAGCGCGGCGTGTGGATGCTGCCGCCGAGCCTGGCCGGGGCGATCGACGAGACGCGGCCGAAAATGCTGGAGATCGGCGAGAGCGACCGGATGACGCTGCTGTTCCGCAAGCGCGACTGAGCCTTGTGCGCCGCCGCCACGGGACTAGATAGCCGCGCATGACCACGCTTTCAGTCGCCGCATTGCAGCTCGCCCTGGGTTCGCCGGACGAGGCGGAGAACATCGCCGCCGTGTCCGCGCTGGTGGAACAGGCGGCCGGACAGGGGGCGCAGGTGATCCTGCCGCCGGAGCTGTTCTCCGGCCCTTATTTCTGCAAGGTGGAGGATGACGCGCTGTTCGCACTGGCCCGTCCACTGGCGGACCATCCGGCGGTCGTTGCCATGCGCCGGCTTGCCAAAGGGCTGGGCGTCGCGATCCCGACCAGCTTCTTCGAGCGCGACGGGCACCATTATTACAACACCCTGGCCATGATCGGCCCGGATGGCGAGATCATGGACACTTATCGCAAGAGCCACATCCCCGATGGGCCCGGCTATGAAGAGAAGTTCTATTTCCGCCCCGGCAACGATGGATTCAAGGTGTGGGACGTGTTCGGCGCACGGATCGGCATCGGCGTGTGCTGGGATCAGTGGTATCCCGAAACCGCCCGCGTGCTGGCGCTGAAAGGCGCGGAAGTGCTGTTCTATCCCACCGCGATCGGCAGCGAGCCGAAGGATGCGGAAATGGACACCAGCCGCATGTGGCGCCGGGCGATGATCGGCCACGCCGTCAGCAATTGCATGCCGGTGGTGGCCGCCAATCGCATCGGCCATGAAAGCGAAAGCGGCGAAGGGCAGAGCTTCTACGGCCACAGCTTCATCTGCGACGAATGGGGCGACATGCTTGCCGAATACGGACGCGCGGAAAGCGGCGTCCTGGTGGCCACGCTCGATCTTGCGGCGGCGGCGCGGCACCGCGCCAGCTGGGGTTTCTTCCGCGATCGCCGGCCGCAGCTCTACGGTCGTATCTGCGAGGATATCTGAGCAATCGCTACCTGATCGCGCTCGGCTCGAACCGCCGGCATCCCCGCTTCGGCACCCCGCGCCGGGTGATCGCGGCGGCGCTGGCAAGGCTCCAGCGCGAAGGCGTGGCCGTGCTCGCCGCCGCTCCCGTGTTCGAGACGAAGCCTGTCGGTCCTTCCTTGCGTCGCTATGCCAATTCGGCGGCGGTGATCGAAACGGCGCTCGATCCACCCGCGCTGCTCACGCTGCTCAAGCGCATAGAGCGCGATTTCGGCCGACGGACCGGTGGCCAGCGCTGGACTTCGCGCGTGCTCGATCTCGACATCGTGCTGTGGAGCGGCGGGCCTTTCGTCGGTCCGGGCCTGACGGTGCCCCACCCCCTGTTCCGCACCCGTGCCTTCGTCCTCGCCCCGGCTGTGGCGATCGCCCCCCACTGGCGCGATCCGATCACCGGCTTTACCGTGCGCCAGCTTCACGCCCGGTTGACCCGCCTCCACGCGCTCCGTAGGTGACCCCGCCAGACTCGATGCGTTCGGGCCCTTAGCTCAGTCGGTAGAGCAACTGACTTTTAATCAGTAGGTCGCTGGTTCGAATCCAGCAGGGCTCACCACCACTTCTCGCGAATGCCGCCAGCGGCGTTGATGCGATGGCCCGGTCGGCGGAACCGAGCCTCGTGTTAACATTTTTGTCTCGTATGGGACTCGCCGAAGCTGAAACCTATCCGCTCACGGGCCGGTTCCTGAAGGGCCGCCTGCGCCGGGCCATGTCCGACAGCGAGAAGGCGCTGGTTGAATCGCTGGTCGAATCCACCCAGCGTTACAAGGAGCCGGCGCGGCTGCTGGCGCGGGGTGAGCTTGCGGAACAGGCGACGCTGGTCATCGAAGGGCTGGTGACGCGCACGATCTACCAGGAAGGGCGCCGGTTCATCGTCGGCCTGCAGGTGCCGGGCGATTTCGCCGATCTGAACGGCTTCGCGCTGAAGCGGCTGGATCACGATATCGTGACCCTGGGCAATACTCTGGTCGGCTTCGTGCCCCATGCGCGGCTGGAGCAGGTGCTGGCCGACAATCCGGAAGTGACGCGGCTGCTGTGGTTCGCCTCGCTGGTCGATGCGGCGATCCATCGGCAATGGATCCTCAAGCTGGAACAGCTCACGGCGCCGCGCCGGGTGGCGCATATCTTCGCCGAGCTGTGGTATCGCCTCGACCTGGTCGGCCTCGGCCGGCGCGAGGTCTTGCGCACGCCGCTGACGCAAGTCGATCTGGCGGACATGTGCGGCACCACGGCGATCCACATGAACCGCGCGCTGGGCGTCCTGAAGCGCGAGGGGATCGCGGAGTTCCGGCGCGGCGCGGTCTATATCCCGGATCGCCGGCGGCTGGAACAGTTCGCCCATTTCCATCCGGAGTATCTCTACGGCGAAGGCGGCCCGCGGAACGCGGCATGAGCGGCGCATCGGGTCGGCCGACGGAACGCCGGGGATGAAGACCGCGCGGTGGTGCTCTAGGATGCGGGACCGATGAAACCTGCCCGCGATCTTGCGCCGCCAGAAGGGCTGGAAGCCGGGTACGCCCCCCGCCGGCGGCCGCGCTGGGGCGTGCTGGCGCTGATCGTGCTGCTCCATCTGCTGGCGCTGGCGGGGCTGGTGCGAGCCTTCGCGCCGGACTTCACCCAGGCGGCGATCCGATCGGCCGCTTCGCTGGTCACGGTGACAATCACCGCGCCGCCGCAGCCTGAACCCGCGCCGGAGCCTTCGCAGCAGGCGATCGAAGGCGCGGCGAGCGAGGAGGGGAAGAAGGCCACGCCGCGCGATGTCGCGGTTCCCGAGGCGCCGGTGCCGCGCCCAAGCCCAGCCCCGCGCGCCGCCTCGACCGGGAACGAGAACGAAGCCGGCGCGCGAGACGTGGGCGCGGGAACGGGGGCCGGCGGCGAGGGGCAGGGGACCGGCAGCGGCAATGCGGGGCCGGGGCCCGGCGCCGGGCCGGGCACGCGGCCGCTGGAGAAGATCGCCGGCGATATCAACAGCGCGCGCGACTATCCGCGCGCCGGCCGGGAGGCGCGCCGGGGGCATGACGTGGTGATCGAGCTTACCGTTGGCGCCGACGGGCGGGTGAGCCACTGCCGGGTAACCGATCCCAGCCCCGATCCCGAGGCCGACGCGGTGACCTGCCGGCTGGCAACGCAGCGCTTCGTCTTCCGGCCGCGACTGGATGCTTCGGGCACGCCGACGGTGGGCATCTACCGCTGGCGGCAACGCTGGTTCTGATGACAAGCGCCCGGGGCCATCCTACATTGCGTTCACGCCCGATCTTTTCAGGGATTCGCAAGCCATGGCAATGATTTACCCGGTCGTCCTGTGCGGCGGCAGCGGTACGCGATTGTGGCCCCGCAGCCGCAAGCAGGCGCCCAAGCCGTTTCTCCCGCTGGTGGAAGACCGGACGCTGTTCGAAGCGACGCTGGGCCGTTGCGCCGATGGCGAGCGCTTCGCTGCGCCGATCGTGGTGACGGGCAAGGCGCACCTCGCCCATGTGGCGGCGCAGGCGGCGGCGTTTCCGGGTGTCAGCGTGATCGTGGAGCCGGAAGCCAAGAACACGGCGGCGGCGATCGCCCTGGCGGCCGAGCGGCTGCCGGCCGATGCGGTGATGCTGGTGTGCCCCAGCGATCACCATATCGCCGATGCCGAAGCCTTCCGCCGTGCCGCTTGCGCCGCCGCCCAGCTGGCGGAGCAGGATTGGCTGGTCGCCTTCGGCATTGCGGCCCATGCGCCGGAGACCGGGTATGGCTATATCCGCCGGGGCGCCCCGCTCGAAGGCGGTTTCCAGGTCGAACGCTTTGTCGAGAAGCCCGATCGAGCGACGGCCGAGCAGTTCCTGGCCGATGGCAGCTATAGCTGGAACGGCGGTATCTTCGTCTATCGCGCGGGCGCTTTTCTGGAAGAGCTGCGGCGCCATCGCCCGGCCCTGGCCGATGCGGTCCATCGCTCCGTGGCGCGGGGCCGGGAACACGGCGCGGAATTCCACCCCGAACCTGCCGCCTTTGCCGAGGTCGAGCCGGAATCGGTCGACTATGCCCTGATGGAGAACACCGTCCGCGCCGCCATGGTGCCGGTGGCGATGGGCTGGTCGGACATCGGCAACTGGCAGGCGCTGCATGAAGCCCGCGCCCGTGACGGGAACGGCAACTGCACGCGGGGCCGGGTCGAGCTGGTCGATTGCCGCGACGTGCTGGCCGAAACCGATGGGCCGCGCATCTCGGTGATCGGGCTGGAAGGCATCGCCGTGGTGGTCGATGGCGACGAAGTGCTGGTCACCACGCTGGCGGGCGCGCAGAAGGTCGGCAAGCTGGGTGGGGCCGCGAACCAGTAAGGCCACTGAAGGGGAAGCGGAATGGGTGATACCGGCGTGATCGCGGAAACGATCCAGCTGGCGCTGGCGCCGGTGTTCGTGCTGGTGGCGATCGGCAATATCATGAACATCCTGTCGACCCGGCTGGGGCGCATCGTCGACCGTTCGCGCCATCTGGTCGATCGGCACCAGAATACCGTCGGCTCCGAACATGACGCGGTGGTGCGCGAGATCAGGCTGGTGGACCGGCGCATCCACCTGATCGCCCGGGCCATCCTGCTGCTGGTGCTGGCGGGCCTGAGCATCGGCCTTACGGTGGTGCTGCTGTTCGTGGAGGATTTCGCCGGGCTCGAGCTGAAGCCCTATGTGGCGACCACGTTCGTCCTCGCGCTCGGGCTGCTGATGGGGGGGCTGCTGCTGTTCCTGCGCGAAACCCGCGAGGCGGCGGCGGCGCTGCGGATACCGGAGACCTACCTGGAGCTGGAACGGAAGCTTTAGGCTGTATCGCCTTCCGGCCCGGATCGTCATTGCGAGCGTAGCGAAGCAATCCAGGGGCGGCATCACACCGCCCTGGATTGCTTCGTCGCTACACTCCTCGCAATGACGAGGTGTTTGGTGAAGTGCTAATCCCCCGAAGGTGGGGCGAGAAGCTTTTGGCCTTGCTGGCGCACCGCGCCTTCCACGATGGGCCGCAGGAAGCCGAGCGCCGGGGGCAGGTCGACGGACAGCACCACCTGGCTATCCCCCACGTCGATATGGCCGGTGAGCGAGTGGCCCATGGCGGCGATGGCCATGTCCATCCGGTCCTCGCTGGGCCAGCGGGTGGTGACTTCGGCCATGCCGCCGGGAAAACCGTCCGCCATGCGATGGCTGTTTTCGCGCAGGCGGCGGCGCGCTTCCTCGCGGCCGAGCGAATGGGGAATGGCGACGTTCATCAGCGGCTTGGGCTTTCGGGCGAGGGAAGGGATTCCGGCTCTCCCGCCGCGCCGTAGCGATAGTCGAGATAGCGGGTGCGGATTGCCAGATCGTCCAGCGCGCCATCGGCGAGCTGGCGCGTGACCCGGTCGATCTCGTGGCTGATCTTGCTCAGGCTTTCGGTCAGCTGTGCATCCGGCGTGGCGCCGGCGCGCTTCTCCGTGCGCAGGGGCGGGGGAACCTTGCGATAGGCATCGATCATCCCCGGCAGCGTTTCGCCCACCAGCTTGCGGGTTTCGACCGCGGCGGGATGCAGCGGATCGATATGTTCGAGCTGCACGCCCAGCGCATCGAGCTGCACGCCGATCTGGTCCACCAGCGTGACCGCGGGCGGCGGCAGAGCGGAGCGCTGGTGTTCCAGCCACAGTTCCGTGCGGGCGACCATGTGGCGCACGTCGCCGGTGTTGAGATCCTTGCGGCTGGGCACTTTCACGCGAGGGAAATTGGAAAACAGGAAGGTGCTGGCGACGATCCCCAGGAAAGCGATCATGATGCCGGTGAAGCCGATCCCGTCGATCGCGATTCCGGCGACCATCGCGGCGAACACGATCGCCAGCAGCGAGGCGCCGATCAGCTTGATCCGCGTCATCAGGTTGCGCTGCCGCAGCTCCGCCGAACCCCGCCCGATGGGCTGGGCGCGCCGGTGCCGCCCGCCTGCCTGGTTGTCACGCACCAGCGCGCGGCCTTCCTCGATCAGGCGTTCGCTGTGAGAGGTCAGGTCCCGCTCCATTACTCGGCGGCAAGCAGCGATGGCTCGGCCGCTGCCTTGCCGGCCTGGGCCTGCCCTTCGGCGCGGGCGATGTAGCCTTTCGACTTCTCCACCTCGTCCGTCAGCACCTCGACCGTCTGCTTCATGCTGGCGAGCGCCTTGACCTTGAAGTTATCGACCTCGTCCATCGTGTCGTAGATGTTCTGGAAGGCGCGTTGCAGCGTTTCCAGCGGGATCGTGCTGGCGGCCGCCTGCTCGTGGATCTTGGCGGTGTTGTCCCGCAGCAGCTTGCCGGTCGAATCGATGATCCCGGCGGTGGTCTCGTTGAGCGACGTGATCTGTTGCAGCACCAGCCGCTGGTTGGTCATCGCCTGGGCCACGGTGACGGCGGTGCGCAGCGCGCCCACAGTGGTGGTGCTGGCGCGATCCACGCCTTTCACCAGCTCCACATTGTTCTTCTTGACCAGGTCGAGCGCGAGGTAGCCCTGCACCGACACGGCCGTCTGCGTCAGCAGGTCCTGCGTGCGCTGGCGGACATAGAACAGCGCGCTTTCGCGGATCGCCTTGGCCTTGGCCGGATCGGTGGCATCGAGGTTATCCGCCTCTTCCTCCAGCCGCTGGTCGAGCGTGCGGGCGATGTGGACCATCTGTTCCAGCTTGCCCATGGCTTCCCACAGCTTCTGCCGTTCCACGTCGATCGCCGCGTTGTCCATCAGCAGCTCGTCCTTGCCGCTGGCGAGGCGAGCGAGGATCGCCTGGATGTGGCCCTGGGCCGAGGTATAGCTGTCAAAATAGCGCTTCAGGCTGTTGCCGAAGGGGATCACGCCGAGGAACTTGCGGCCCGAGCTGAGCTTGCCCTTGCGGCCGGGATCGAGATCCTCGACCGTGCGACGCAGCTCCGCCAGATCCTTGCCGACGCCGGTTTCCTGATCCATCGCCCGCACCGGCCGGTCGAGGAAGCGGTTGGACATGCCGGCCGCCGTGGTGATCTCCTTGCGGCCCATGCCGGTGATCTGATCGACCTTCTTGCCGAATTCGGGCGACTGGGCATCGAGCGCGATCAGCTCGGCCACGAAGCCTTCGACCTTCTCTTCCAGCTTGGACTTCTTCTCTTCCTCGATCGGCACCAGCCCCGCCGCCTTTTCCGGCGCGACGGCCGGCACCGGATCGGGCGGCGTCAGCTCCAGATCGGCAGCGGGTGCGCCGGAGGCCTTGGTCGTGGTCTGGTTGGTGGTGGCCATTCGCTCTTCCCCTTCCGGCAAGTCCCCACTGTATTAAGTGGGCAAGACACGGTGTTCAAGTGCGGCGCGCGCCGGGCCAAGAGAGGGTGCCGCAAGCGGAAGGCGAGCGGAAGGGGAAATCGGCGCGCGTGTGTAACCCTTCACGCCACGCTTATCGGCGTTTTTCCGACATCGTCTGTCACCCCTCGCCATGCCGCCCGCAGGCCGAGCGATCGAGCCGGGCGAGGAGGCGCAAAAGCGCGGTCGTGTCGGGTTTCTGACGCGATCCGATGTACTTCCCGCCGCGAAAACGCGGGCGGATCAGGCCTTGGTAGGCCAGGAAAGCGAGGTCATCGATTGTCACCTTTCGTATCGGCATTCCCAGCGCCGCATCCCACGCGGCGGCGAAGCTTTCCGCATGGGGCTTCCTGCGCAGCTTGTAGGCGCTGTTGCGGCTCATCCCCACGCGCGCGCAGGCGGCCGAGACCGAGCCGGTTTCCGCCAGCCAGCCGAGGAAATGGGCCTGGCGGGTGACGGTCCAGCCATTGTGCATTGTGCGCAGCGGCACGGGGTAGAAGGGCGGCACGCGCGGCACGCGGCGCTGCTGGCGGATCCTGGGGGGCGATTCGAGGCTCATCCGCAAGGGTGGAGCCGATTTGGGGTGGTGTAGGAAAGGAGTCTTTTGCAAGCGAAGGGCCTGCGGAGGTCATCCGTTCAATGCCAATCATCGTGGGTAATGAAGAATGTCGGCTCCACCGCCAGCACCCGACCTTCGCTGAGCAATGACACTTTCTTATCTTCTACCAAAAGGCTGCTTGCTTCCGAGAGAGGGTAACTTCGACCGAAGAACTCTACCATCGTAGCGCCGACAGAAATCGGATCAGTCCAGTTACGAAGCGCCTTTAAGGCGGGGCAGTAATATCGCTTAACCCAAAAACCGAGCGCCACTAGCCCAACGGGAAGGCTGGTAACCAGAATCGGATGGAGGGACAGGCTTTCGAGGCCATTTTTAGAGAAGGCAAGAACAAGGAAGATTATAGGAATCAGGGGGAAGAGGAGCGCAACCATCGCCGCACCACGTCGGTAACGCGTTACAAGTCGCCGCGAAGGCATCAACGGAACGGCCAAAGGACGGTCTATTGTCACATGCTGACAATAGCACCGATGGATTCACTTTCTAGCTACCGCTAAGGCGCGGCTTTCCATCTGTTTCCAGCGTACGGGTACCTGCCCTCAAGCCGCCAGTTCGAACGGTTCGATCTCGCCTGACAGGTACAGCCGCTTCGCCTTGGCGCGGCTGAGCTTGCCGGAGCTGGTGCGGGGCAGCGTCCGGGGCGGGACGAGTTCGACCACGCAGTTCATGCCGGTGATCGAGCGGACCTTGTCGCGGATGGTGTCGCGCAGTTTCACGCGCTCTTCCGGGTCGGACACGCGGCAGTGGACGAGGACGGCGGGGGCTTCCTCGCCGTTTTCCATCTCGACGGAAAAGGCGGCGATGTCGCCGTGGTTGAAGCCGGGCAGCTGTTCCACCGCCCATTCGATATCCTGCGGCCAGTGGTTCTTGCCGTTGATGATGATCATGTCCTTCGCCCGGCCGACGATGAACAGATAACCCTTGGCGGTGTAGCCCATGTCGCCGGTGTCCAGCCACGCCCCCTTGCCATCTTCACTGGGGACCAGGCATTCGCGGGTCGCTTCCTCGTTGCGGAAGTAGGAGTGCATCACGCTGGGGCCGCGGCACCAGACCTTGCCGATCTGGTGATCCTTCCGGGGCTTGCCGTTCTCGCCACGGATTTCGACCTGCATGTCGGGCAGCGGCTTGCCACAGTTGACGATGGCGCGATAGCGGGCCGGGCGCGAGAGATCGCGCTTGGTGCCCGAGAGGCGTTCTTCCTCCACCAGTTCCACATGGATGCCTTCGCCCGGCGGCATGACGGTGACCGCCAGCGTCGCCTCGGCCAGGCCGTAGCTGGGGGTGAAGGCGCTGGCCTTGAAACCCGCCCCGGCGAAGGCGTTGACGAAGTTCTGCATCACGTCGGGCCGGATCATGTCCGCGCCGTTGCCGGCGAGCCGCCAGCGCGACAGGTCGAACCGTTCGGCCACGCTGGACTGGCTGGAGATGCGCCGGGCGCAGATGTCATAGCCGAACGTGGGCGAATAGCTGAGCGTGGTGCCCTGGTTGCGGCTGATGAGATCCAGCCAGGCGAGCGGCCGGCGGGCGAAATGTTCGGTTTTCAGGTAATCGATCGAGACCTGGTTGGCGATCAGCGACAGTAAGCAGCCGACCAGCCCCATGTCATGATACCACGGCAGCCAGCTGACCACGCGATCGTTCTCGTGGATGTCCATCGCCGTGGCGTGGCCGTAGAGATTGTGCAGCAGCGCGCGGTGAGTCACCGCCACGCCGGTGGGGAAGCGCGTGGAGCCCGAGGAATACTGGAGATAGCAGATATCGTCCGGCTGGGGCGTGGGCAGGTCGGCTTCGGGCGCGGGCTGCGCGGCGAAGCTGTCCCAGTCGCTCCCTTCGCAGCGCTGCCGGGCGGCGGCGGCCGAGGCCAGCTCGGCGATCTCCGCCGGATAGAGCAGCAGGCTGGGATCGGCGCTTTCGAGCTGCACGGCCAGCTGGTCGATGTAGTTTTCCTTGCCGCCGAAGGTGGTCGGCAAAGGCAGGGGCACCGGCCAGGCGCCGGCATAGACCGCGCCGCAGAACAGCGCGGCGAATTCCGGCCCGGTCTCGGCGATCAGCGCCACCCGGTCCCCCTTGCCGATGCCGCGGGCGATCAGCCGCCGGGCCATCGCCAGCGCATCCTGGCGCATCTCGGAATAAGGATAGACCCGTTCCAGCGTGCCGCGGGCATCGTGGAAGTTCAGGCCCTTCGCGCTGCGCGCCGCATAGTCCACCGCTTCGGTGAACGTGGCGAATTCCGAGCGGATGCGCGGAAGCGGGCAATCATTGGGCGTGGGTACGAGTTCGGTCATGACTGAATGGCAATCCCCGTCCTTCGGACGCTCTGGCGGCGTCCACCCCAACCGGGCGGCCGCCGAAATTCGGGACGGCCCCCGCGACAAACTTTCCCATTTGTCAACGACTGTGGCACGAATATGGCCATGGGCGGTGATGAGCAAGCGATGAAACGGGCGCGTTCCAGGGCAGGGCCACTGGATGCCGCGCGTCTGGAAGAGCTTGCCTTAACCTACGTTGCACGGTTTGCCACGAGCGCGGCGAAGCTGGAGCGCTATCTGGCGCGCAAGGTGCGCGAACGGGGCTGGGAAGGGGAGCGCGAGCCGCCGATCGCCGCGCTGATCGAACGCTATGTCGCTTTGGGCTATGTCGATGACGCCCTGTTCGCCCGCACGCGGGCGAGCGCGCTGCTGCGGCGCGGCTATGGCCCGCGGCGGATCGGCCAGGCGCTGGCGGAGGCGGGAATCGACGAGGAGGCGCGCGAGACGGTCCGCCCGAGCGAGGCGGCCGAGCGGCGCGCGGCGCTGGCCCTGGCGCGCAAGCGGCGCTTCGGCCCGTTCGGCCCCGAACACGAACAACAGCCCGTGGACCGCGAACGGCGGGAAAAGCAGCTGGCGGCGATGCTGCGCGCCGGGCACCGGCTCGACACCGCGCGCGAAATCGTCGATGCCGCCAGCGGGGAAGCGGCCGAATGCTGGGCCGCGGAACTCGACCAAGAGGCCTGATCCGATGCGCGTGCCCACCCTGTCCCTGTTGTCCGTGTTGTTCGTGCCGCTGCTGCTGGCCCTGCCGGCCTGTTCGCCCCAGGCTGCGGAGCCTTCCCCCACGCCCGCCGCGCCGGCTTCCGTCCATCCCGTCTCGGGGCTCGACGTGATCCCGCTCACCGCCACGCCGGCCGGGGGCAAGGCGCACGCCTTCCGAGTCGAAGTGGCGCGCACGGGGGAAGAACAGGCGCGCGGGCTGATGTTCCGCACCGAGATGGGCGCGGACGAGGGCATGCTGTTTCCCTATGATTCGCCGCGCACCCTCAGCTTCTGGATGAAGAACACCGTGCTGTCGCTCGACATCGTGTTCATCGGGCCGGACCACCGGGTGATCAACGTGGCCGATCATGCGGTGCCTTATTCGGAAACGCCGCTGACATCCGACGCGCCGGCGATCGCGGTGCTGGAACTCAACGCCGGCCGCGCCCAGGCCCTGGGCATCACGCGTGGCACGAAGGTCGATTGGTGAGCTTGCGCGCCATGGCCCCTTGGCGCTAGTGCGCGCGCCATGGGAATCCTCATGAAGCTCTTCACCTGGTGGGATGGCGCCACGATCGGCACCCTACTGTCGAACGCGCTTTACGGAGAGCGAGTCGGCACCGATGCGCAAGGCAATGCCTATTACCGTTCCACCAAGAAACGGACGGCGGACGGGCGGGATCGCCGCTGGGTGATCTACAACGGGGCCAACGATTCCAGCCGGGTGCCGGCCGAATGGCATGGCTGGCTGCACCATTCCTATGACGAGCTGCCCGAAAGCCATCTGCCGCCGCCGAAGATCTGGGAGGTCGAGCATCGGCCCAACCTGACCGGCACGGCCGGCGCCTATCGCCCGCAAGGCGCGCTGGAGCGCGGCGGCCGGCGGGCACGCGCGCGGACCGATTACGAAGCTTGGACGCCCGACGCGTGAAGCCTTTCGCGGTCCCTGTCGTTACGCTTGGGGCCGCCGTGGCGCTTATCGCGGGCTGCACCGGCGAAGCGCCGGAACCGCAGCCCGAATCGACCGAGATTCCCAAGGAAATAGCCAACGCGGCGCCTCCGCCGCCCGCCGTGGACAGCATCGGCACGCCGATGAAGGACCGCGTGGCGACCATCGCGCTGCTCAACAAGCGCAACAATATCTCGCGCGATATCGAGATGAAGCCGGGCGAGGCGCGCCGCATCGGCGACGTGGTCATCCGCCTTTCCGCCTGCGAGCGTACCGCGCCATGGGAAGACCCGCCGGAAACCGGGGCTTTCGTCCAGGTGGTGGTACACGAGCGCAAGACCGTGGGCGCGCCGCTGGAATGGCGGCGGATCTTCTCGGGCTGGCTGTTCAAGAACTCGCCCAGCCTCAACGTGGTGGAGCACGCGATCTACGACGTGTGGGTCAAGGACTGCAAGATGAGCTTCCCCGAAGGCGGGGAGCAGGTTCCCTCCGGCGCCCCGGCGGCGGCCGCACCATCGGCAGCGCCCTCGCCGGCCGAGTCTCCCTCGGCGGCGCCGGCGGAGGCCGAAGCCGCGCAGAACGAAGCGTAGATGTCCTGCAGCGCGGGCGCAGGCCCTGCGTCGACCGCGTCCGCCAGCCGCGCGAGATAGGCTTCGCGGCTGATCGAGACCGCGCCCAGGCTGGCCAGGTGATCGGTCATGAACTGGCAGTCCAGCAGCCGGTAACCGCCCGCCTTCAGCAGGGCGACCAGCCACGCGAGCGCGACCTTGGAGGCATCGGTGGCGCGGCTGAACATGCTTTCGCCGCAGAACACCCGATCGAACCCCACGCCATAGAGGCCGCCGACCAGCTCCGCCCCGTGCTCGCCGTCGTGCCAGCATTCGATGGAATGGGCATGGCCGGCCAGGTGCAGCGCGCGGTAGCTGGCGGCGATTGGGCGGTTGATCCAGGTTTCGGGATGGCCGGGCCGCGGCGCGGCGCAAGCGGCGATCACGCCGGCGAAATAGGCATCGCAGGTGACGCGGAAGCGATCCTGCCGGATAGCCTTGGCCAGCGAGCGGCCGGGGCGGAAGGTCTCCAGCGGGATCACCGCCCGCTCGCGCGGCTCGACCCAATAGACGTCCTCGTCCTCGCGCCCGTCGGCCATGGGAAAGATGCCGCTGCGATAGGCGCTCAGCAGCAGTTCGGCGGGAATGATCTGCGGGGCGGCGCTGTGCATCGCTCAATGAGATGCGGTTCGGCAGGTCGCTTGCCAACCCCGCGTCTCGCCTATAGAGGCGCAATTCCGCTGCAGGGGTGTAGCTCAGCTGGTAGAGCATCGGTCTCCAAAACCGAGGGCCACGGGTTCGAATCCTGTCACCCCTGCCAGCGTTTCAGCGTGCGCCACCCGATGTTCGATCACCCCGCGCGCCATGGCGCGGAGCGGTTAACGCGCGCTTTTCAGCTAGGCCAGGCAAAAGGATGACGGCAGAAGCGCCGAATCCCGAGGCGCATCACGTCCAGGGCTATCGGCCCGGGTGTATCCTCGTCCGCATCACGTGGGTGCCTTGCAGGAGAAGCTGGACGCTTTCGTCGGATCACCGCCGGTATAGGCCGCATAGGACGGATAAGGGCACAGCGGCCGCGTCTCTTCGGGCGGGCGGCTTCGATGCGCGGCGATCGCCTGTGGCGCCTTGCCCTTCTCTACCCAATCCACCAGTGCGGTGAGCATATCGAACTGGTCGAATGCATTGCCGCCCTGGCAGTGCAGCATGCCGGGGACCATGTAGAAGCGGCTGGCATCGGTGAACGCCGCGCCATTGGTCTTGGCCGCGCGTTGATAATATTCCCAGGTCGCGAAGGGCGAGAACCAGAAATCCGACACGCCGTGGAAGAAGATCATCTTCCCGCCTCGATCGAGGAAAGTGTTGAGATTGGTCCAGTAATTGGTGTTGGTCAGCCGCTCCCCGGCGTCGTTGCGGATCTCGTGGATACGCGCGTCGAGATCGATGGCGGTTGCGTCACTCGGCGGACCGAACGGCCCCGGTCCACCAGTCGGCAGGTAGCCCATCGGCGTCGCCACGATGCCGGTGTCGAACGCCATCGGAGCATAGATCGGGTAACCGGCCTTGTCGAAGGGCCCCGCGAATCCTTTCTCCAGCGCTTCGACCTTGCCCGCGCTCAGGCAGCCTTCGGTCCGCGATCTCGTGCATTGCAGCTTCTTCGGCTGGAAATCGCACTGCGCGACGTTCTCGATCATGCCGTCCTTGAGGCCATCGAGCGCGTCACATTGCGCCAGCACGCCATTCAGGATCGTCGCCCGGTCTGCCGCCGTCACGACCTCGCTCATGATCGGCTTGCCGTCAGGGCCCTTGGGTGCGGCCTTGTTGAACAGGACCTGCGTGTATTCCAGGGCGAGGTTCGAATCCCCGGTGCGCATCGCCGGCGCGCCGACGATGATGCCATCGAACAATTCCGGATAGCGCTGGGACGCCAGCATCCCCTCGCGGCCGCCCGTGGAGCAGCCGGCCATGTAGCTGTGCGCCGCTGCCGAACCATAGTACGATCGCGTCATTTCCTTGCCCAGCAGGGCCACCGTGCGAACCGAGGTTTCGGCGAAGTCCAGCAGCGCTCGCTGATCGTCCATGAAGCTGGAATCGAACACCGCGCCGCTGTGGCCGCTATCGTGGCTGATGACGGCGAATCCGCGCGCCAGGGCCGGGCGCCCGTCCGATGCGACCGGCCCGGTTGGCGGGTTGACCGTGCCGTTGAGCCCGCCGCCGCCTTGCAGCAGGAACCGGCCGCTCCAGTTATCCGGCAGGGCGATGGCGAAGCGAATCCCGTAATCCTTGCCGTGCGCGCCCTTGCGCTCGTTGATGATGCCGCTCACCCGGCAATGCGCCGGCAGGCCGGCGACAGGCCAGCCGTTGGGATCGGTAAAGCTCTTGTCCGATGCGTCGATGCGGACGGCGCTGGTGATCCTGACGTCGCTGCCGAACGGGAGCGATCCCATCGCCGCGCAGCGCGCCGCATCCGGTGCGGACTTGTTCGATTGCGGAGTGGCCGGCGCGCCAAGGCTCAGCAGGGCGGTGACCCCCGCCAGCAAGCCGAACCGGGCGCTCATACGATAAAGCATTCCTACCTCTCCATGGCCGGCCGGGCCGGGGGCCCGCTATCGGCCGGCTTCCGGGCGAAGATCCCGAAGCCGGCGATGATCGCATAGCACAGCGCCGGCAAGGCCAGCGCCACCGCCAGGCTGCCGCTGACGTCAGCCACCATTCCGGTGGCGAGCGGAATCACCGCGCCGCCGAAGATAGCCACGTTGATGATGCCGGAGCCGTCCGCCGAGCGGGCACCGAGCTTCTCGCAGGCGAGCGTGAAGATGGTCGGGAACATGATCGAGTTCATCAGCCCGATCGCCAGCAGGCTGTACCCGGAAACCGTGCCCACGGTGTTGGCCGAGATCAGGATCAGCAGGATCGCCCCGCAGGCCTGGAACGCCAGCACCTTGCCCGGGCTGATCACCCGCAGCACGGCCGAGCCGATGAACCGGCCGACCATCGCGCCGCCCCAGTATAGCCCGAGCAGGCGGCCGGCGGCCTGTTCTTCCAGAGCCAGGACGCCCGGCTGCATCAGGTAATTGACGATGAGCGAGCCGATCGCGACTTCCGCGCCGACGTAGAGGAAGATGCACAATGCGCCGTAGCCGAAGCGCGGCCGCTTCAGCAGGTCGAGTCCGGCGAGGCCCGCGCCGGGCTGGTGCGTTTCGCCCTTGAGGCGGTTGCGGAACATCCACACCACGCCGGCGACCAGCACCAGCGCGACCGCGAGGCCGAGATAGCCGTGCACGATCGCCTGGCTTTCGGCGGTGCGATAGGCGTCGAGAGCCGGGCCGGAAAGCTCCGCCGCGGTGACGTTCGCCAGGCTGCCGAGGATCAGCATCGAGCCGAGGATCGGAAAGACGGTAGTGCCGAGCGAATTGAAGGCCTGGGCAAAGGTCAGCCGGCTGTGCGCCGTGCGCGCCGGGCCCAGCAGGCTGATCAGGGGATTGGCCACCACCTGCACGATCACCACGCCGCTCGCGAGGATGAACAGGGCGAACAGGAACAGGCCGTATGTCGCGGTCTGCGAAGCAGGGATGAACAGCAGGCAGCCGACCATCATCGTCAGCAATCCGGCCACGGCGCCGCGCATGTAACCGATCCGCTTAACCAGCTTCGCCCCCGGGATGCCGATCACCAGATAGGCGGTGAAGAAGCAGAACTGCACCAGCATCGCCTGGGTGTAGTTGAGCGTGAAAAGCTCCTTAAGCTTCGGGATGATCACGTCATTGAGCGAGGTGATGCCGCCGAAGATGAAGAACAGCGCCATGACGAAGCCCTGCAGGCCGGGTGCGTCGATAGGCGTGCTATCCCCATCCGCTGGCGCCGCGTCACCGGTGGCCCGAATTTCGGATGCAAGTGCCATTCGCTTCCCCCCTCAAAACCTCACGCCGCCCCTGGCCCGCCCGAAAGGCGGCCCGGCATCGGGTGGAAATGTCACAGGCCCGCGCCGCGTGCGTAGAGCGGATCACGCGAATCATCCGGGACCGCCGGATCCTGGGCCTCGACCGCTTCCATCGAGCGCGGCAGTTCCGAAGGCAGGCGGCCTTTGGCCTTGGCCTTGCCCAAGATCACATCCAGTACTGCTGCATCACTCGCACCGTAGTTGACGAGTATCACCGAGGCACTGTGTTGTACATTGGTGAGGATCGCCGGCCGATCCATGAAGATCGCCAGAACCGTGGGCACGCTCGCGCTCGCCTTTTCGAGCGCATCGAAGGCGGGATCGCCCTTGTGGAAATCCAGCCGGCCTTCCTTCTGCCGGCTGCCGAAGAAGTGGTTGGGATGGAGCAGCTCGGACGGTGCATCGGTGCGGACGATGGCGAAATCGGCATCGGCAGGATCATCGACCACCGTCAGCCCCGCCGTTTCGGCGGCCTTGGGATCCATGCCGAACAGCCACACCTTCTTGCCCGAAGCGACCGGCAGGAGTGAGCCCCGGTTCTGCAGGAGAACCTGGGCTTCGCGCTGAGTCCTTTCCGCAAGCGCCTTGTCCTCCGCCGTCCCCACGGTGTCGCGCGCTTTCGATGGATCGACGTAGGGATTCTCGAAAAGGCCGAGTTCGAATTTGCTCAGCAGAATCCGGGCGACGCTCTGGTCGATCCGTTCCTCGGATACCTCGCCCTTGTTCACGGCATCGAGCAAGGGTTCCACATCATCGGTGCCGCCGAATTGATCGAGCCCGGCTTCCAGGCCCTTCACGTAACGCTCTGCAACCGAGAGATTTTCCACGCCCCACGAGGTCGCGATGTCCTGCGGTTGCTGCGGCGTGGCGGCGGTGGGATTGCGGCAGGCGGCCGGGCAGTCGCGCGTGATCGCCCAATCGGACAGAATGATCCCGCCGAACCCTTCGCGTTCGCGCAACAGGTTCTGCAGCAGCTGCTTGCTGAAGCCGGGGCCGACCTGTTCCAGCGGCTTGCCGTCGATTTGGGTGCCGAGAAGGATCGGATAAGCCGGCATCACCCCGGCCGGCTTTGCCTCCAGCGCGCCGCGGAAGGCCTGGATGTGCAGATCGAGATGGTCGCCCGTCTCGGCGAACCGGCCGTAATAGTTGTGCCCGTCAAAGCCGTTCGGCTGCGCGCCATAGCCGACCCAGTGCTTGACCACGGTCATCACGCCATCACGCGTGATGCCCTGCTCTCCCCCCTGCAGGCCGGCAACGTAGGCCTTGCCCAGCTCGCTCGTGAGCGCCGGGTCGCTGCCGAATGTCCCGGTGCCGCGCGGCCAGCGGGGTTCCGTGAGCAAGTCCAGCTGCGGCGAGAGCGCCATATGAATGCCGACCGCGCGATATTCCTTGCGCGCGATATCGCCGAACCGCCTCACCAGCGCCGGATCGCGCAGGGTGGCAAATCCGAGCAATTCCGGCCACTGGGTCACTCCATTGCTGCTCTCGCCGGCGCCGAGCACATATTGGAAGTGGTTGCGCGGATCCGAGCTGATCGTGAGCGGAATCCCGAGCCGCGTATCCTCCGCCATTTCCTGCACGGCATTGTTCTGGAGGGCGAGTTCCGCAGGCGGCAGCGTCAGCCGCGTGATGAAGCTGGTGACATGCTTCTCGCGGACGAGCGGCGCCAGCGCTTCGAGATCGTAGCCATCGGCCCGGCCGAGCAGACCCCCCGGAAGCGTCGAATGCATCAGCGTTCCGACCTTCTCGGCCAGCGTCATTCGGGAGACCAGATCGCGCGTCCGCGCTTCCGGCTTCAGCCGCCAGTCCTCGTAAGGCGTCAGCTTTCCGTCGCCGTCGAGATCGCGGAAACGATAGCCGTCGAGCTCGATCACGGACTTGGAACGCAGGCCGAGTTCCGGCTGCGCCATCTCGGTTGAGGCGAGCTTGCATCCCGCAAGCGCCGCCAATGCAGCCAGCGCCGCCACGAAAGGTCCGCCGATCTTCAACGTCATGCTGTCATCCCAGGGTTCATAGGCCGACCACTGCATCCAAGAGCGCATCGCCTGCGAGGGTAAGTCTCAGGCGATTCATGCCCTGACATCCCTATTGTCCGGCTGGGCCGGAGGCGGCGGCATCGATTTCCGGGCCCCAGGGATCCTTCTGCGCGACGGCACGTCCGCTTTCGGAGAAATCCATGATCTGGTCGGCCGCGCGCGTATAGCGCGGCCAGGCGGGCAGGCCGCTGCCGTTCGGATCGCCCGTCTTGGCGAAGTTGGCCAGGTAGGCGCTGATCGTCTTGCCCATCGCCACGTCGCGCGGCGTGGTCTTGTCACCGTACTTGATCGCCGTGGTGTCGAAGAAGAACGGAATGTCGGTGGCGTGCTGAGCGCCCGGCTGCCCGACCGATTCCGCCACGTAGGAGAAGCGATACTCGTAAACGGGAACGCCTTTGTCGGCGATGGCCCCCGCCGCCTTGCGTGCGCCGGCAACCATGATCCCGGTCTTTCCGCCCATGTCGGCGCTTGTCGCGCCGATCATCATGGGCACATGCTTGAACGCGCCCGAGGCGTAAGCCTTGCCGGCGTCCACCGCCAGCTTTCCGTCCGTGAAGGGGCTGGCAAAGGTACGCGGCCCTTGCTGGCTGAACATCGCCATCATGTTGAGCCCGTCGGTGACATCCTCCGCCGACAGGGCCCGCAGCTTGGTGAGCGCGTTCGGATCGTTGGGCGCGATGCCTTTGGACTGCGCGAAATCCACGCCGATCTTCTCGATCGCCGCGAGACCGTCCCCGCCCATCGCGCCGCCATCGCCGCCGGACATGATCACCGCCTTGGCGAACAAGCCCTTCGCCAGCGGCGACGTGACCAGGGCATGGACCGACATGCCGCCGGCGGATTCGCCGACGATGGTCACATTGGCCGGATCGCCGCCGAAGGCCTCGATGTTCCGCCGGACCCATTGGAGCGCGGCCAGCTGATCCATGTAGCCGTAGTTGCCGAGCAGGCCGCCATCGGCGTTTTCCGCCGTGAGCTGGGGATGGGCGAAGGTGCCGAAGCGGCCGACCCGATAGTTGGCGCTGACGAACAGCACGCCCTGCCTGGCGAGATTGGCGCCCGAGTAAGTCGGCGGCGATGCCCCGCCATTCACGAAGCCGCCGCCATAGATCCAGAAGATCACCGGCAGCTTTCCCGTGGCCCCGGCCGGCCGCCAGACATTGAGGTAGAGGCAATCTTCCGCCGGCGTGGCCCCCAGGGGCGCGGCATCGCTGGGGAAGGGCACCTGCATGCAATCGTTGCCATAGGTAACCGTCTGCCTGATGCCGTTCCACTTGGCGGCCGGTTGAGGCGCGCGCCAGCGCAGTGGCCCGACTGGCGGTGCGGCGAAGGGTATGCCCTTCCAGCTTTCAACGCCGTCTTCGGTGGCGCCAGCGACCTGGCCGGCTTCCGTTGCCACCTCCCGAGCAGACGCCGGGACGCCGAGGAGAAGGCCGATGGCTACGACAGCCGCACACGCATAGGCTCTTTTCATAATCATACCCTCCGGTCGCAGGCAGCCTGCGCGAACTACTTGAACAGGCGCGGCAGGAAATCGTCGAGGTAGCGCCGCCAGTTGATCCAGGTGTGGCCGCCGCCGCTTTCATTATAGAGGTGCCGGATGCCATATCGGTCGAAGAGGCCGCGCGTCGGCTCTACGGTGCCGTGAAGGAAATCGTCGCTGCCCATGGCATAATAAAGCAACTTCAGGTCCCGCGCGGAACGCTTCAGAGCCGCATCGTTGGCCGTTTCGAACTGCACAACCTGTTCCCGGTCGCCGTTCATGCCGAGGCCCATCGAGAATATGCCGAGATAGTGGAACAGCTCCGGATGAGTCAGGCCATGGCGGATCGTATGGGCGCCACCCATCGACAGGCCCGCCATCGCCCGGTGGTCCGGATCGTCGATCGTCCGGAAGTTCTGTTCGACATAGGGTATCAAGGCTTGAAGCAGATCCTGGCCGAAGCCATCGTTGTCGAGCATGTCGGCACCGGGGCGGTCGGGCGTGTGGCCGAACGGCATGACCACGATCATCGGAACCGCCTTCTTCGCCGCGATCAGATTGTCGAGGATGTAGTGAGCCCGGCCGACGCTGGTCCAGCTGTCATCGCTGTCGCCCGCCCCGTGAACCAGATAGAGCACCGGATAATTGCCCGTGCCGTTCATGTAGCCCGGCGGCGTATAGACATGGGCCCGGCGGCGCGTGCCCAAGGCTTCCGACCAGTATTCGATCGTGCTGACGACACCGTGGGGAACAGCCGGGTCATAGCTCTGGAATGCCCCTTCGGCGCCCAGCACTTCGAAGACGGAATTGGTCCCGACCCGCTCTTCCGAAAAGGCCGTGCCCTGGGGATCGGGAACGCGCGCGCCGTCGACTTCGAAATTGAAGCGATAGGTGTCGGCCGGCACGGGCCTGGCCGTGGTCACGCTCCACAAGCCCGTTTCGTCCTTCGCCATCGCGAGGCCGGCAGGTGCGCCAGGCGTAAATCCCATTGGGATGATGTCGGCGATGTCGGAACTGGTGACCTTCACCTCCCGCGCCTCGGGCGCGCAGAGACGAAATGTCACCCGCCCGTCGGGAAGCTGATCGACGGATTTGTAGGCGGCAGGGCCCGCAAAGAACCCGCCGCCGCGACACGACGCCGCCCGTTCCTGCGCCGGCTGGGAGGAAACCGTGGCCTGGCCGAGCGCGGGCGTGCCGGCCAGGCAGCAGGGCATCAGCAAGATCGCTATCGTCATGCGGCGGAACGTCACCACGAAATACCTCCCCGGCTTTGCTTCACGTACGTCAGAACGACTTGGTCAGCGAGACCTGCACCGACCGACCCAGCGCGTTGTGGGCGAAGAGATCGATCGAAGAGGACCCACCCGTCAGCGTCGAGAACACGATGGGCGGTTCGTTGGCGAACAGGTTGTTGACCGTTACGCCCAGCCGCACGCCATCGGTAAAGCTCCAGCGATCGGCACCCGGCGGCAGCGTGAACGACAGATTGAGGTCGAACGTGGTCCAGCTCGGCACTTTTGCCTGCGGCAGCGTCGTGCCTGTCTCGCGCAGCGTGAGCGGCTGATCGTTGAGGTAGGAGCCGATGTAGTTGCCGAACAGCGTTGCCGAGAACGGCCCCCTTCGGAACATCACGCTGCCGCGGCCGCGCCAGCTGATGGGATCGCCGATCGTGTCGAGCGCGGCGATCATCGGCGCCCCTTCGACCGTCCGCTCTTCATTGGTGAGGATCTTGTTGATGCTCACGTTGAAGCCGAATGTACCGATCGAGGTATCGGTCACGTAATTGACCGATGCGTCGATGCCATCCTGGAACGTGTTCGCGGCGCTGATCGTCCGCCCATCGACAACCGCGTTGAGGTTGCAGAAGTCACGCGGATTGTAGCCCAGGTTCGCCCCGTAGAGGAAGTCGGTGAACTCGGCGATCGCCGGATCGGGCGTGCATCCGCCGGAGCCGTCGGGCGTCGAATTCACCGGGATTACATAAGCGCTGTACTGCGCGAGAAGCTCCGGATTGGCGAACGGCCCGGGCGCGAAGATCGGCGCCGGGACACCCGATGTCCCGAGCTTGTTCCGATAGTGCAGATTATAATAGGTGGCCGAAACGCGCAGGCCGGGCACGAAGCTCGGCCGGTAATCGGCGCCAAGCTGCCAGTTCGTTCCTTCCTCTGGCTTCAGGTTCGGGTTGTTGCCGAGGATGTAAAGCACATTCATGCTGCCGTTGGGCTGCGTTGAAAAGCCGGTGATCCCAGCCCCGGGCGTGATGTTGGAGCCCAGGCCCAGCGAGAACACGCCTGCGTTGAGCTCTGGCAGGCCCGGGGCGCGGAATGACGTGCCCCACGAACCGCGCAGCGAAAGATCGTCGGTGACGTCCCATGTCGCGCTGATTTTCTGGTTCGTGGTCGAGCCGAAGTCCGAATAGTGATCGTAGCGGAGCGCGGTGCTCAGGGTCAGTTCCCGGACCAGCGGCACGTCCATGTCGGGACTGATGACCGGCAAGTAGAGTTCGCCGAAGACCGCATATTGCTCGCGCGTCGTGCGGGCATTCGCATCGGGGGTCGTCACCGGTCCGGGATTGGGAGGCCGGTTGGCGGCGTTCTGCAGCTTCTGGATGCCGTAATAGTATTCGCCGCCGAAGGCCCCCTTCACATTGCCGGCCGGCAGGGGGAACAGCGTCCCGTCCACCTTGGCGACGACATCGTGGCTCCAGTTCTGCGAGTATTGCGAATTGGTGCCGAGGATGAAGTCGAGCTGCTCTTGAGTGAAGAGTTCCGTCGAGAACGGGTTGAGATGCATCGGATCGCTCAGCGGGCGATCGATCAGCTGCTGGAGAGCGCTGGCGGCGGGCTCGCCCGTAAGGGCGGTTGTCTCCAGCGTTATGTAGTTGTCGAGGTAGCAGACGCCGCAGGTCTCGTTCTTGCCGAAGGTGTAGTAAGCCTCCGCCTCCCAGTCGCCGGAGATGGGTGCGCGCGCACCGAAGGTGTTGTTAAAGCTTTCGTTCGGATTCTGGTTGCCGAAGCGAGGCGATCCGGCGGGCATCCGCGCGAGCAGATTGATCTGCACGTCGATTGGCTGCGGCGTTGCCGGCACGAACGGCGGGAACGGCGAGCGGACGGTGTTGGGCAGCGCCAGATAATAAGGGCTGTCCGGCTGGATCTGCACGGTCGGACTGGTGTTCTGATTACCCGTCGCGAAAGTGCGGGTGAACTGTTCGGACCGCGTCCAGAAGAACTCGTTGTAGAACGAGATCGCCCCGATATCCTGGCTGATCAGGATTGCCGCCTGCTTGCGCTTGAGGCTGCCCTGGAAGTCCTCGAAGTCTGAGCGGTCGACCAAATTGGGATAGGACGCGCAGGTCGGTGTCGCCGCGCCGGTGCAACCGTTCAATTGCACTTCCTGGAGATCCGCGATCGTCAGGATCCGCCCGGTCGGATTGTCGGGGAGCGTGTAGTAAGTGTTGGCGCCGCCTTGCGGGAAATTGGGATTGGTCAGGCCGTCGGCCGTCGGGATGTAGATGTTTCCGTTGAGGCCGGCGCTCGCCGCCGTCCCGTTCACTCGATCGTCGTTGCCGCCGAACGGGCGCTGATCGGCGCGAAGGCGCGGATTGCGGCCACGCACGAAGGGGTCGCGCCGCAGGTATTCGAAAGTTGCGATGATGTTGCCGTCACCGAAGCCCGTGCTCCAGTGCGTGCCGGCGACCCCGCTCAGGGTCCATTGGTCGTTGCCATAGTCGCCGAAGGTATAGCTGCCACCAAGCTCGATGCCGTCGAAGTCCTTGCGCAGGACATAGTTGATCACGCCGGCGATGGCATCCGAGCCGTAAATGGCCGAAGCGCCATCGGCGATCACCTCGATTCGCTCGATCGCCGCGATGGGGACCTGGTTCGCCTCACTGAAGGCGGTCGCCGTTCCCGACGGTGTGATCCGGTGCCCGTTGACCAAGGTCAGCGTCGCGCCCTGGCCCACGCCGCGCAAGTTGATCGAATCGCCGCGTGTCGTGTTGGCGTTGCCTTGCGAATTGCCGCTGGTCGCTGACGAGGTGAAGGAATTGGCCGCCGCGTTTTGGACTTGCGGCAGGGTGCGCAGCACATCGGCGACGGTGGACTTGCCGGTTGCAAGCACCGCCTCCCGATCGAGCACCACGCTTTCGCTGCCGACTTGCTTCACGCCCGAGATGTTGGACCCTGTCACGACGATGGTGGAGCCCTCGTCTTCGCTCGTCGTGCCGTCGTCGGAGAGGGCCTGCGTCTCGCTGTCGGATACATCCTGAGCCGCCGCCTGATTGGCCTGCGCCAGCGCAAGGCCGAGCGCCACGGTGCCGGCGCCCACGCGCCAGGCGATCTTTAGTCCCCTCATTGTTCTCTCCCGGTCTGCGCCGCTTGCGCGGCTTGTCGCCGTTGATTCCTTTTCGAGGCGAGGGAGCGAGAGAGTCGCTCGCGACACCGCCTCGCTCGCTGGGTACGAATTGAAGACAGCGTTGTCTAGAAAAATGAGACAACGTTGTCTCATTGCCGTGATCGCGGCTTGTGCGAGGCCTTGTTGCGGCAGTAAGGACGTTCACCGCTGTCGAGGACGGGGACGGCGAAGGAGCCAGATGGGCGAGCGAACGACCATAGTGGACATCGCCCGGGCGGCAGGGGTGTCGTTCAAGACGGTCTCGCGCGTGCTCAACGGCAATTCCCGCGTGGCGCCCGATCTGCGTGAGCGTGTGCTGAGGGCGGTTGCCGATCTCGATTACCGCCCCAACCTTGCCGCGCGTTCCCTGGCCGGGGCGCGTTACTATGCCTTGGGAATGCTCCTCTCATCCGAAAGCGTGGCCAATGCGAATTCCGAGGGGTGGTATCTCCCGCCTTTCGTGATGGACCTGCAGGCGCGGGCCCTGGTGGCATGCCAGGAAGTGAATCATCGCTTCCATGTGGAGATTGTCGATACGCGCTCTCCCTCGCTGGAGGCTCACTTGAGCGCGCAGCGGCTGCATGTGGATGGCGTAATCCTGGTCCCGCCGCTCGCCGACGATGTCGCCGTGCTGGCCGCGCTCGAGGCAAATGCCCTGCCCTATGTCCGCATCTCGCCCGGCGTGGAGCTCGATCGCTCACCCGCGGTAACGTCCGCCGAATATGAGGGCGCGCTGGCCATGGCGGAGCATCTTCTGTCCCTCGGCCACAGGCGGATCGGGTTCATTCACGGCCCCCCGAATCATTTGGCTGCGGCCAGGCGGTATGTTGCCTTTCAGGATGCGCTTGCCCGCTATGCCGATGCACAAGAGCTGACCGCGCCTGGAGATTTCACCGTCGCCGGGGGCTCTGCCGCGGCTGCCATGCTGCTGGGCGCCGAGACGCCTCCCACCGCGATCTTCGCGGCAAACGACGACATGGCGGCGGGCGTGATAGCCTGGGCCGGCAGTCGCGGGATCCGCGTACCGGCCGATTTGTCCGTCGCGGGCTTCGACGATTTCCCCTTTGCTCGTCTTACCGTACCCCCGCTTACCACCGTGCATCAGCCCATCACCGAAATCGTTCAGGCTGCGATCGGGATGCTGATAGAGGGCGTGAACGCCGACGAGGGCCCGCCCCAGTTGCTCGAAATGCCGTGCAGAGTGATCGAACGAGGATCGACCGCCCCGCCTGCGACCTAGCCGTCCCCGGATGTTGTCTGGGCGCGGCGACACGTTTTCCCCGACAGGCCGATTCCGCTCGCTGGCGCCCGAGCGGCGGGGCGCGCTATGCCGCGTTGCCATGGAGGGCGGGGCAATCGATTTCCTGAGGGAGGCGCGCTGGCTCGATGCGAAGCGGGTGCGCGGCTATGGCGTGCTTATCGGGATCGCCAGTGTCGGCCTGCTGATCGTCTCGTGGTTTCAGGCCATGGGGCCGCAGGGAAGCGATTTCCTGGCCTTCTGGGGTGCGGGCCGGGCTGTGCTGGAAGCCGTGCCACAGGCGGCTTACGATCTGGAGTGGCAGGCACGGGTGCAGACCGGCGCCGGCCCCAGCGAATGGTTCGCCTTCGTCAATCCGCCGCCGTTCCTGTTCGTGGCCGCGCCGTTTGCCGCGCTGCCTTATCCGCTGGCCTGGATCGCCTGGAACGCCGCGACTTACGCCTTGTGGGCCTGGGCCGCGATCAAGGCCTTTCCCCGGTTGTGGCTGCTGGTGCTGGTCTTCCCCGGCGCGCTGATCGCCGCCGGCCATGCGCAGAACGGCTTCCTCACGGGGGCGCTGCTGGTGGGCGGCGTGGCCCTGCTCGACCGGCGGCCGCTGATCGCTGGCGCCTTGCTGGGCGCGCTGGTGATCAAGCCGCACCTTGCCCTGCTGGTGCCGTTCTGGCTGGCGGCGGGCGGGCGCTGGCGCGCCTTTGCCGCCGCCGGGGCGATCGCGCTGGGCCTGCTGGCGATGTCCTGGCTGGCATTCGGCAGCGCGACGATGATCGGCTATACCTCAAGCTGGGAAGCGAGCGCGGCGATCATGCGCTTCGGCGATGCCGATTTCTTCCTGCGGATGGCGACGCCTTATTCGCAGATTCGCATCCACGGTGGAGAGACGCTGGCGGCCGGCGCGGCGGCGCTGCTGGCGCTGGCGATGATCGCGCTGGCCATGCGGGGCTGGCGCCGTTTCGGGCAGGACGGCCTGGCCAGCGGCGCGCTGGTGCTGGCGGCGACGGCGATCGCATCCCCCTACCTGTTCAATTACGACCTGCCGTTCCTGATCCTGCCGATCCTCTGGCTGGTGCGGGAAGCGCTGCGCCACGGCTTCCGCCCGTGGGAGAAAACGCTGCTGGTTGCGCTGTGGCTGGCGCCTTACGCCACGCGCGCCATGGCGCTGCCCCTGGGGCTCAACCTGATGCCGCTGGCCAGCGCCGTGCTGCTGTGGCTGGTGTGGACGCGGGGCGCGGCCTCGGCGCAGCAGGGGCCTTCTCCCACTCGATGAGCCAGGGTCGGTAACAGGATCGGTAACGCGGGTAACGCGCAAGGTAACGTTTCGCGCCCGGGCGATTACCGTAATTAACTTGTTGCAACTGGCCATAATTCGCCAGTCAGCGCCCGGGCCCAACGGCCGCAATCCATAACAACACAGGCTTCGCGTTCGTCTGTTCGACCGCGCGACGGCGCTGCCGTTGCACGCGCATCGGCGGATCAAACGACAGGTTCGGGGATAATGCACATCAATTCTTTAGGGCGGTTGGCCCGTGTCAGCGGAATCGCGCTCGCGCTTGCTTCGGTTGCGGGGCACGCGGAATCGCGCGCGGCGGAAGCCGACGATAGCGGCGCGGCGGGCGAAGCGGCGGCCGAACGCGAGATCGTCGTTACCGGCGTGGTCGATTCACTTCAGTTGAACCAGACCAGCGAGGGCGGCAGCCGGCTGGCCCTCACGCCGCTGGAAACGCCCGCCAGCATCGAGATCCTGGATGGCGACGCGATCCGCCTGCGCGGAGACCTGACGGTGCAGGACGCGGCGGCGCGGGCGACCGGCATCGTCAATACTTCCGGCGTGTTCGGGCAGAGCCTTTCGGCGCGCGGCTTCGTCGGCCAGCACTCGGTCGCGCAGCTGTATGACGGCATGCGGATGTACAACAACACGCTGACGTTCCCGGCGGACCCGTGGATGGCCCAGGCGGTGGAAGTGCTGCGCGGGCCGGCCTCCGTCCTCTATGGCGAAGGGGCGATCGGCGGCGCGGTGAATGTCGTGCGCAAGCAGCCGACCGATACGTTCGAGCACGCGATGCGCGCCGGCATCGGGTCCTTCGGTTTCTGGAACGTGGCGGCCGGCAGCGGCGGGCCGCTGAGCGAGCAGATCGGCTATCGCGTGGACGCCAGCTATCGCCGGTCGGACGGCTGGATGGATCGCGGCGATTCGAGCGCGGTGGCCCTGTCGGGTGCGCTGCGTTACCGCCCGACGGACGAGTTGACGCTTTCACTGTCGCACGACTTCAGCGTGCAGGAGCCGCGCGTCTGGTTCGGCGTGCCGCTGATCGATGGACAGCTCGACACCTCGATCCGCAAGGAGAACTACAACGTCTCCGACGCCGAATTGCGTTTTCGCGATAATTGGAGCCAGTTCAAGATCGCCTGGACGCCGGGCGATGCCCTGAAGTTGGAGAGCACCTTTTATCATCTGTGGGCGAACAAGTACTGGCGCAACGCGGAACGGGCCAGTTGGGTGCCCGGCAGCGGCACCACGCCGGATCAAATCAGGCAGTCGAGCTTCCTCGAACTGTACCATATCCAGCGGCAGACCGGGAACCGCACGACCCTGTCCTATTCGCAGGACCTGGGCGGCGGGCTGGAAGGCAGCCTGGTGGTGGGCGGCGATTTCAACCGCATCAGCTACAAGAACGTCAGCAATTCCGGCAACAACGCCACGCGGCTGGTGGACGTCGTCGATCCGATAGTCGGCGAATTCATCCACCAGACCGGCAATGCCGCAACCCGGGCGCGCTATACCAACACCATCGACCAGTTCTCGGTGTTCGGCGAAGGCCGGATCGCGCTGGACCAAACGGTCTCGCTGGTCGGGGGCATCCGATATGACCGGCCCGAGATCACCAAGAACGATTACATAAACCCGGCCAACAATTTCACCTCGACGCCCGATGCGGTGACCTGGCGGCTGGGCGCGGTGTATAATCCGATCCGCGACATGGCGCTCTATGCGTCCTATTCGACGGCGGCCGATCCGGTCGGCGCGCTGGTTTCGACCAGCGCCGGGCAGAGCACGTTCGATCTTTCGACCGGCGATCAGTGGGAAGCCGGGGTGAAGCAGGTGTTCTGGGGCGGGCGCGGGCAATGGACGCTGGCCGCCTACAAGATCACCAAGCGCAAGCTGCTCACTTCGGACCCGCTGATTCCCACATTGCAGGTCCAGATCGGCCAGCAATCGTCCAAGGGCATCGAGGCCTCGCTGTTCGTCGAGCCGCTGCCGGGGTTCAGCATCAATCTGAACGGGGCGCTGGTCGACGCGCAATATGACGATTTTGCGGAATCGGTTGGCGGCGTGCTGTTCCAGCGCGCGGGGAATCGCCCCACCAACGTGGCCGAGAAGACCGCCAATGTCTTTGTCAGTTGGGAGTTCGCGCCCGACTGGGTGGTAGACGGCGGGGTGAGCTATGTCGGCAGCCGATATACCGACGCGGCGAATTCGCAGCTCCTGCCCGCCTACACTCTGACAGACCTCGGCCTTCGCTGGAACTTCGCCGAGGGACTCAGCGCCAGCGTGCGCGGGCGGAACCTGTTCGACGAGACCTATGCCCGGTCGACTTATGGCGGGAGCCAGTGGGTGCTGGGCGATCCACGGACCGTGGAGCTGACGATCCATGCCGCGTTCTAGCCTGCTGTCGTGGAAACGGGCGAAGCGGTGGATGTATTGGGTCCACCGCTGGACCGGCATCGCGCTGTGCGTGCTGTTTGCCGTGTGGTTCGTATCGGGCGTGGTCATGATGTACGTCCCGTTCCCCTCGTTCCGGGCGGACGAGCGGGTCGCGGTGGCCAAGCCGATCGACTGGAGCCAGGTGCGCCATGGCCCGCAGGAGGTGCTCGAACGCCTTGGCGCCGCCACCGCGCCGGGGGAAATGCGGCTGGAGATGACCGGCGGCGAGCCATTCTATCGGATCGCCCTTGGGGATGAACAGCACGCCTTCTCCGCGTCGAGCGGAGAGGAAGTGCACGGCGTGAGCCAGCAGCGCGCGATGGAGATCGCCGAGGAGATGACCGGCGCTCCGGCCGAATCGGTGACGCCCGTTGACCATGACCAGTGGGTGGTGACGCGCGCCTATGCCCGGATCGCGCCGTTCTGGAGAGTGCGCATGGCCGATGGCGCCGGCACCGACATCTACGTCACCCAGAAGACCGGCGAAGTGGTGCAGAACACCAATCGGACGGAACGATTCTGGAACTGGCTGGGGGCGGTGCCGCACTGGATCTATTTCGAGGCCTTGCGCGTGTACCAGGAACCCTGGCGCCAGGTGGTGATCTGGACATCCGGGATCGGCATCGTCGGGTCCATCCTGGGGGTTTGGCTCGGCCTGCTGCGCGTGCGGCTGAAGCGCCGTTATGCCAGTGGATCGACCAGCCCCTATCGCGGCTGGATGAAGTGGCACCACATCGCGGGGCTCATCGGCGGCGTGTTCGTGATCACCTGGGTGTTCAGCGGATGGCTGTCGATGAGCCCGTTCGGCGGCCTGCCGAGCGGCGATTCCGTGGCCAAGCGCTATGCCGGCGAGCCTGCCTTGCGCTTCGCGCCGGTGGACATGGCGCGGCTGGCCGTTTCCGCCGAGGGCGCGCGCGAAGTGCGGTTCGTCCATATCGCGGGCGCGCCGGTCATCCTGGCGGTGGATGGCGACGGCCGCAAGCGGGCGCTCGACGGCGTGACGGCCGCTCCCGCCACGCCAAGCCTCGCGGCCATTGCAGACAATGCCGGGGCGGCCGTGCGAGACGGCATGCTGGTCACCGCCCAGACGCTGACCGAGTACGACGCCTATTGGTATGCGACCGGCGATCCGCGCCGCGATGCCCGGCCGCTCCCCGTCTTGCGGCTGATCTTCGACGATCCCCACGCGACCTGGCTGCATATCGATCCCGCGACGGGCGAACTGCTTGGCCAGACGGACAGCGGCCGGCGCGGATATCGCTGGCTGTTCAGCGCCCTGCACAGCTTCGACCTGCCCGTGCTGCTGAAGCATCGGTGGCTAAGGGACAGCCTGATGATCGTGCTTTCGATCGCCGGGCTGATCGTATCGGTGAGCGGGGTGGTGGTAGGCTGGCGCTATCTGCGCCGCCGGAAGCCGACCCCGCGCCCGAAAGCCGCGAGCCCGGCCGGGCCCGGCCCGGCTGCAGCGGAAACCTGAACGGCGGCGGGGGCGGCCGGCGCGCTTCGAACGGCGCACCGGCCCTCCGGCCTTCGCGCCTGCCCTTGCCATCGCTACGCGGCCTCGCTACATCCCCCGCCGACTTCCGACATCGGAGCCTTTCAGCCCCTCCCGGTTCGCACCGGGGCGGCGCGGGACCTATGGGCTTCATGGCGGGGGCATCGTTCATTTTTTACGAGGCTAGAGACATGGCCAAGACCAGCCCCGGCGAATTCCTCCGTCAGGTCCGCGCGGAAGTGAACAAGGTGGTATGGCCGACGCGCGAGGAGACGGTGAAGACCGCCATCTTCGTCGGCATCCTCATGGTGCTTCTCTCGGTGTTCTTCCTCGGTGTCGATTCGCTGTTCGGCGCGGCCGTGCGCTGGCTGCTCTCGCTGGTCTAAGCGCGTCGCTGGGCTCTGAGGGCAAGGTTCGGGAAAGAAACAATGGCAGCGCGCTGGTACATCATTCACGCCTATTCCGGCTTCGAGAACAAGGTTCGCGATTCGATCATCACCGAGGCCGAACGGCTCGGCCTGTCGAACGCGGTCGAATCGGTCGAAGTGCCGACCGAGACGGTGACCGAGGTCAAGCGCGGCAAGAAGGTCCAGGTCGAACGCAAGTTCATGCCCGGCTACGTGCTGGCCAAGCTGATGCTGACCGACGACGTCTATCACCTTGTCAAGAACACCCCCAAGGTGACGGGCTTCCTCGGCGCCGGCGGCAAGCCGCAGCCGATCAGCGAGCGTGAGGCGGCGCGCTATTTCGGCGGCGTGGAAGAAGCCAAGACGGCGCCCAAGAAGCAGGTCAGCGTCGAATACGATATCGGCGACCAGGTGAAAGTGCTGGAAGGCCCCTTCGCCAGCTTCAACGGCGTGGTGGAGGAACTCGACTTCGACAAGCAGAAGGTCAAGGTCAGCGTCTCCATCTTCGGCCGCGCGACCCCGGTGGAACTGGACTTCGAGCAAGTCGAGCTGGTCAAGTAGGCGGGCTTCGCCCCGTGTCCCGCATATGATAGAATGCGGGCATGACCATCTTTGAGAAATTTGCGGCCTTCGCCGAAACCCTGCCAGAAGATCGGCGCGCCGTGCTTGCCGATCTTCTTTCCGGGATCATGGCGTCGGAAGCCGATGGCGAGCTGAACCCCGAGCAACTCGCGGAACTGGGCCGTCGCATGGCCGATCCGAACCCGGCGTATGCCGATCCCGCCGAAGTGGAAGCTTTCTTCGCACGCTATCGGGCGGCTTGAAGCCGATCATCTTCAGGATGTCGGCGCTCGCCGACCTGGAAGCGATCGCGTCGTATTTCGATGCGATCGATCCGGATATCACGGCTCGTATTGTGGCGGACGTGGAGAGTTCGCTCAAGCGCCTGAAGGATTTTCCCCTGAGTGGCGAGGAGGTTCGCGGAACCGATTTGCGGCGGATACTCAGCAAACGATACCGCTTCATCATTTCTTATTTTGTCGCGCCTGCTTAAGTCGAGATCGTTGGCGTGTTCCGCTTTCAGAACCGCCGGGCTTGAATTTCGCGCCCGGTTCGATTACCGGCGCGCCTTCCCAAGCTGACAGCATCGGGAATCCATGCGGGAGGCGCTTCGGCGCCGTTTGCACCGCTTACCATGAGGCCTCGTTCGCGGGGCCGACAGTGAGAAAGGAGGCCATTCGTGGCCAAGAAGATCGAAGGCTATATCAAGCTGCAGGTGCCTGCCGGCGCCGCCACTCCGTCTCCGCCGATCGGGCCTGCGCTGGGCCAGCGCGGCGTCAACATCATGGAGTTCTGCAAGGCGTTCAACGCCTCCACGCAGGAACTGGAAAAGGGCATGCCGATCCCGACGGTGATCACCGTCTATGGCGATCGCAGCTTCACGTTCATCACCAAGACCCCGCCGGCCACCTTCCTCATCAAGAAGGCCGCCAACCTCAAGGCCGGCTCTAAGGAGCCGGGCAAGGTCTCGGCCGGCAAGATCGCGCGCAGCAAGCTGACCGAGATCGCCGAGATGAAGATGAAGGATCTCAACGCCAACGATCTCGAGGCGGCGACCCGCATCATCGAAGGCTCCGCCCGCGCGATGGGCATCGAAGTGGTGGAGGGCTGATCCGATGGCCAAGCTGACCAAGAAGCAGAAGACGCTCGCCGAAAAGCTCGATGCCGAGAAGCTCTATGGCTTCGACGAGGCGCTTGCCGTGCTCAAGGAATTCGCCAGCAAGAAGTTCGACGAAACGGTGGAAGTGGCGCTGAACCTGGGCGTCGATCCGCGCCATGCGGACCAGATGGTGCGCGGCATGGTCTCGCTCCCCGCCGGCACCGGCAAGGAGATGAAGGTCGCCGTGTTCGCCAAGGGCGACAAGGCGGACGAGGCGCTGAAGGCCGGGGCCGACAAGGTCGGCGCCGAAGACCTGATGGAAGACATGCAGGCCGGCAACCTCAACTATGACCGCGTGATCGCGACGCCCGACATGATGGGCGTGGTCGGCCGGCTGGGCAAAGTGCTGGGCCCCAAGGGCCTGATGCCGAACCCGAAGCTCGGCACCGTCACCCCCAACGTGGCCCAGGCCGTGAAAGACGCCAAGGGCGGCCAGGTCGAATTCCGCGTGGAGAAGCAGGGCATCATCCATTCCGGCATCGGCAAGCTGTCCTTCACCGAAGATCAGCTCAAGACCAACTTCACCGCCTTCGTCGACGCGATCGTCAAGGCGAAGCCGGCCGGCGCCAAGGGCAAGTACGTCAAGAAGGTCTCCCTGACCTCCTCGATGGGCCCGGGCCTGAAGATCGACACGGCGGAAGTCGAAGGCGCGTAAGCCTCGGCCAACGACAGATCACCAAGGGGCCGGCGGAGCGATCCGCCGGCCTTTTCATTGGCGGTGTTAGCGATCACCGCCACCCTCCAAAAAGACGTATCGCGCTGGCCAGCATTCGCTAACCATCCCTGCCTAGTGGAAAGGGTGGGGGGCCACGATGACCACGATGCCAGACACGCAGCGCGCGTATCCGAGGACCAGCATGTTCGTGCTGGCCTCCATGGCCGCGACCAGCGTGTCGGGTCCGATCAAGATCAGGAATATGTCGGCGGGCGGCGCCCTGATCGAAGGGGCGGCCTTGCCCCCTGTCGGCGAGCATCTGTCGCTGGCCCGCGGCACGCTGAGCGTGGCAGGTATGATCGTCTGGCGTGAAGGTGGCAGGGCCGGATTGCGGTTCGATCATCACGTCGAAGTGGGGGCATGGCTTCCCGCCGGCGCGCGGCAGCAGCAGGTGGATCAGACCTTCCACGAATTGAAGAGCGGCCTGCCGCTCACCGCCCCGCCCGCGGCCCCGGACGGCACTGCGCCTATCACCGTGGCGGACTTGCTGGAGGCGGCGAAGGCGCTCGACCTGCTGGCCGACGCGCTGGCGGAAGACGCGCGCGTGATCGTCAGCCATTCGACGAAATTACAGGCCCTGGACATCGCCGCGCAATTATTACGCCGATGCGCGAAATCCGTGAAGGATCGCCACGAGGCCTGACAGGCACACCCGCACGAAGGAAAGGGGGCGGGCCGGTTTCGGACCGACCCACCCGACAGGCTCAGAACGTGCGCTTCACGCTCGCTATGATTTCGCGCGGGCGGCCGGGCATGCCGTAGGCGTTGCCGCCGACCTGGTTCGAGCGGTCATATTTGTTGTTGTAGTAGAACTCGTCCGTCAGGTTGGTCGCGGCCAGGGCAAATTCCCAGTCCCGATCCTCCGTGCGGAAGGTGATTCGGGCGTTGAGCAATCCGCGCGATTCCACTTCGCCCAGTTCGAAGCCCGGCGCATTGTTGGGGATCGTGCTCTGCATTTCGGATTGCCAGACCCAATCGAGCCGCGGGGTGATCGAGCCGACGCCGGCGAGCAGAATCTCGTACTGCGCGCCCAGCGCGTATTTCCATTCGGGCACGAAAGGCGCCTGGGTGACGCCGGGGATGATGTTGCTGCCTTCGATGCCGTTGATGAAGCGGAAATCGGTCCAGCTGAAAGACCCGTCGAGCGAGAAGCCGTCGATCGGTTCTGCATCAAATTCCACTTCCACGCCGTCGATTCGCGCGTCGCCGACATTGCGGGTGGCCGAGCACAAGTCCGCCGGGCTGTTCCACAGCGGTTCCGGCGTGATGTCGTGGCACACGCTGACCTGGCCCTGATAATCCTTGTAATCGGTGTGGTAATAAGCGGTGTTGAACCGCAGCCGCCGGTCGAACAGCATGGTCTTGAGGCCAGCTTCGTAGCTTGTCGCCTTTTCCTGCTCGTAAGGCGTGGCCTGCGATTCGTAATAGGGCCGCGGGTTCACGCCGCCGCCTTTGAAGCCGGTGGAGACTTGCCCGTAGAAACGGACATCGGGGACGATTTCGTAATCCACCGCCACGCGCCAATCGATCCGGTCGCCCTTGAACGTACGGCTGAGACCATCGAGCGGGGCGACGCGGAAATCGGTCGGCACGCCGGGCAGCGGGCTGGTGCGGTGGAAAGTGTAAGTCTTCTTCTCGTCGGTGTAGCGCACGCCGCCGGTCAGGTTCAGCGCGTCGGTCAGATGGACCACACCATGCAGGAAGCCGGACACGGAAGTCTGGTCGAACGGATCGTCGGGCACGAAATCCAGCCCCGCGCCGCCCACGTTGACCCGGCCGCCGAGGCCGCTATCGGCGTTGTAGTAATAACCGCCCAGCGTGAGATCGAGCAGATCGCCCACTTCCGCCGCCAGGCGCAGTTCCTGCGTGAATTGATCGTGGTAGAAGGTGGAGAAGTTGTTGGAGACGTTCTCCGGCCCGTTATCGCCGTCCCACGCGGCCTGGCCATCGGCGTGGCGAAAGGCCGTGATCGAGGTGAGGGCGAGCGTATCGTTCAACTCGATGCGGAGATTGTTCGAGATGCCCCAGGAATCGAGATAGCTGATCGCCGGGTTGGTGTACTGGTTCTCTTCGCCCGGATAGCCGGTGTAAGTGGCGTAATTGGTGTAATCCTCCGGCCCGGTTAGATAGCTGTTCCCGTTGGCCGGATTGGCCGGCAGGTAGATCGCCTTGCCCGGCGAGGCTTCAGACCGGTCGTGGGTCACGTCCACGATCAGGTTGTTCTCGATCCGGTCGTTGACGATCCAGCGCAGCGCCGCGCGACCGGCCAGTACGTCCTGCCCGCCTTCGGTGCCGATCACGCAGCGGTTGGAAGAGGTGGCGAAACTGCCGCCCGGCGCTTCGCGCCCGGTGGCGCATTGATAGTCGAGCCGCTTGAGATAGCCGTCCACGTGCCGGCCCATGCCAGTGAGGCGCAGATAGAGCTTGTCGGGCACCAGGGTGACGTTGGTCGCGGCCTTGAGGCTCAGCCGGTCGAAGGAACCGGCGGCCAGTTCCACGTAAGCGTCGGGGTCGTCGTTCGGCTTGCGGCTGAACAGCTTGATCGAACCGCCTATGGAGTTCTTGCCCGCGAGCGTACCCTGCGGCCCGCGCAGGATTTCGACCCGGTCGAGGTCCACGAGGTCGAACGCCGTGCCGAACGAGATGCCGTAATAGACGTCGTCGATATAGACGCCGACGCCCGGTTCGTTGGGGAACTGGAAGTCCGTCGCGCCGATGCCGCGGATATTGACCGCCGCGGTCTGTGAGCCGCCACCCTGGCCGCCGGCGCTGAACTGCACGCTGGGCGCGCGCTGGGCCAATTGCTCCACGTTGGTCTGGCTGCGCGCCTCCATCAGTTCGGAATCGACCGCGGTGATTGCCAGCGGGGTGTCTTGCAGATTCTGATCGCGGAACTGCGCGGTGACGACGATCTCGCTGATGCCGCCCTGGCTTTCCGCAGTATCCTGCGCGCGCGCGGCGGTCGATCCCAGGCTCGCGACGATTGCCAGAGTGGCGGCGCACGAATGAAAGGCGATGCGGCTTGACCGCTGCGACATGAAACCTCTCCCCATTCTGACTATAACGTCCGTTATTGTTGGGCACCATTACGATAACGTTCGTTGCAGTGGCAATAGCTCACCGACGAGGCGGCGGAGACGCGGCCGAGCAGGAAGCGATTGTCGGGAAGCAGGGGAAATGGACCTCGCGCGCACCGCGAAAGCGGCTAGATCCCGCCGGGCGTGAAATCGTGGCCGGCTTCGGCCAAGGCTTCGCACAGGGTGTCGGCGCAGCTTTTCAGGGCGTTTGCGCTGGTGGAGCGGATCACGAAGTTGGCGCCGGTGCGGCCTTCGCGGAAGAAGGGGTAGCTGCCGATCTGGCATTCGGGGTGTGCCTGTTCGACTTCGCGCAGCAGGTCGGCCACTTCGCTTTCGGCGCCCCAGCAGCCGATGGTTTCGGTGAGCAGCGGAGCACCGCCTTCCAGGGTGCCGGTCAGGGCATCCAGCATCTGCGCGGCGATGTGCGGCACGCCGGCCATCAGGAACACGTTGCCGATGCGGATGCCCGGCGCGCCGGACATGTGGTTGGGGATCAGGTCGGCGCCCCGGGGCACGCGCGCCATGCGCAGCCGCGCCTCCGTGATCCCGCCGCGCGTGGTGTAATAGCCTTCCAGGATGCGCCGCGCCTCGGGATGGATCACGACCGGCAGGCCCAGCGCGGCCGCCACAGCATCCACCGTGATGTCATCGTGCGTCGGGCCGATGCCGCCGGTGGTGAACAGGTAATCGTGCTCGGCGCGCAGGGCGTTAACCGCATCCGCGATCCGGCCTTCCACGTCGGGCACCACCCGCACTTCCATCAGGCGGATGCCCTGAACCTGAAGCCAGCTCGCGACCTGGGCGATGTTCCGGTCATGCGTCCGGCCCGAGAGAATCTCGTCACCGATGACGACCAGCGCCGCCGTCCAGATGCGATCCGTCTTCGTCATGCCGCCTGTGCCCTCCGCGTGCTGAACCGCAAGACGCCATCGTCCACCGGACGGCGGCGGAAATCGCGGCGATCCTCGAAATAATCCTGGTTGAGCCGCCACGGCAGCGTGGCGGCGCTCTTGGGAATCAGCGATCGCGCGCGATCGAGATAGCCGGAGGAGAAGACGATGATGTCATCCTCTTCCATCCCGTGGCCTTCCGCCAGGAACGGCACGCCGACATCGGCGCGTTTGTCCGCCATGCGGTTCAGCACCCGGCAGACATAGGCTGCCGTGGCATCGGCGCGCAGCGTCCAGCTGGCGTTGAGATAGCCGAAGACCACCGCGAGATTGGGCACGTTGGAGAACATGCAGCCGCGGTAGAACCAGCGGCGGCTGAAATCGACGCTTTCGCCGTCCAGCGAGACGGCGACCTTGCCGCCGAAGGTGAGGGCGAGGCCGGTGGCGGTGACGATCACCTCGGCCGGGATGTGCCTGCCCGATCTCAGCCGCACGCCATGTGCCTCGATACGTTCGACATGGCCGTTGACCAGCGAGGCCTTGCCGGCCTTCACGGCTTCGAACAGGTCGCCATCCGGCACCAGGCACAGCCGCTGTTGCCACGGGCCGTATGGCGGCAGGAAATGCTCGCGCGAATAGGCGTGGCCCAGCGCATCCTTCAGCTTGCCGGTGAGGTAATCGGCCACTTCGTCAGGCCGCTGCCGGGCGCGGCGGAAGAAGAAATGATGCAGGCGCAGGTTCTTCTGCCGGATCAGCCAATAGGCCAGATGGCGCGGCAGGAAGCGGCGCAGATGGCGCGCCCATGTGTCGCGGCTGGGCCCGGCGGCCATCCAGGTGGGCGTGCGCTGGAGCATGGTCACATGCGCGGCCTTTTCGGCCAATGCAGGCACCAGTGTGACAGCCGTGGCGCCCGATCCGATCACCACTACGCGCTTGCCGGCATAATCCAGATCCTCCGGCCAGGATTGCGGGTGGATCACCGGCCCCGCGAAATCCGCCTGGCCGGGCAGGGCGGCATCATAAGGCGCGTCATGATCGTAATAGCCCGAAGCGAGGTAGAGGAACCGGGCGCACAGCTCTCGCGCGCCGTCCCCGTCCTCCACCGTCACGCGCCACAGCGCTTCGCCCTCGCGCCAGTCGGCGGCGACCGCCCTGGTGCCGAAGCGGATGTGCGGTTCGATCCCATAGTCGCGCGCGACGCGGGCGAGGTAGGCGCGAATCGCTTCCCCCCCGACGATCGCCTGGTCGCCGTCCCACGGCGCGAAGCGGAAGCCGAGCGAATGCATGTCGCTGTCCGATCGCACGCCGGGATAGCGGAACAGGTCCCAGGTGCCGCCGAGGTCTGCCCGCCTTTCGAGCAAGGCGAAGCGGTGGCCGGGGCACAGCCGCGTGAGATGCGCGGCCATCGAAAGGCCGGAAATGCCGGCACCCACGATCAGCACATCCAGCACGTCACTGGCCATGGGGCTTACCTGCCCCCGCGCGGGGCATATGGCCAGAGCCTTGTGACCGGGAGAGTGCGGCTTACTTCTTCCCCTTCTGGCCGGGGATTTTCGCCAGCTTGCGCTTCTTGCCCGGCTTCCTGGCGCCGGCCTTCTTGCGGGCGCGCTTCTCCTCGGCGGCGAGCACGGCTTCGGCGAGGCGGCGGATATCCGCCACGCGCGGCCGAATCTCGCGCGCCAATATCCTGCGGGCGAGATCGGCCAGCGAAAGTTCGCCCGGATCGTTGGCCGGGGCGGCCACGGCTTTGACAGGCAAGGCCATGGCGCTTGCCGCTGCTTTCGATTTGTCTTGAGCCATATCGCCGCGCAGACTTGCCATGGGCGGCGCAAATGCAAGCGCGAGCCCGCGCCTGTCACATGGCGGTCACTCTCTCCGCGATGCGGGCATGCGGCTCCAGGCCGAGCCATTGGGCAAGCGCCTTGAGATCGCCGTTCACCTGATCGGCCAGCAGCTGCGCGCGGCCGGGATCGATCCGCAGGACCAGGGCATCCCCTTCGCGGCGCAGCTCGCTGGCCATGAGCGAGGCGCGCGAGCCGGCGCCGAGCCGGCGGCTGAGGCGGAACGCCAGGCCCCAGGTGACCGCTTCGCGCAGGCCTTCGCGGTCCGCCAGCCGCTCCAGCTCAGGGCTGGCGGTGTTCTTGCCCGATGCCGCCAGCAGGGCCGCCGCGATGCATGCGCGCCCCCGTGGGTCCAGGCCGATCCAGCGCTTGTCCATCGCCCAGCCATAAGCCTGCCGCGCGCGCAAGTTGGGTTCCACCTGCATGGCCGCGAGGGCCAGCATCGTCGCCGCCAGCCGCAGACGCTCGCTGCCGGAACCGTCGCCATTGGCGGCATCGGCGGTCCACGCGGCGATCGTGGCCGCCAAGGTCGCCGAACCGCCGCGCGGGGCGGTGAAGCGGGCGACGCCAGCAATCAGCGGGTCCTGCTGGCGCACCTCACCCGGCAGGCGCTGGAACAGCAGCCCTTCGCGCAGGCCCCACGCGGAGAACACCAGGCCATCGGGTTTCAATTCGGACAGCATGGTGCCGAGCATCGCCGCCGCATCGGGCAGATAGGCGGCGCGGCTGCCGGCAATGCCGGGCAGGGCGGCCAGCTTCTGCGGATCGGCCCGGGCCACGCGCCGGGCGATGTGCTCCGCCTCCTGCGTGCTCAGCGCGAAGGCATGGGGATCGGTCAGCACGTGATTGCTGGTGCGCATCGCATAGACGGCGAGGGCGCGCCAGGTGCCGCCGACCATGTAGAGCGGGCCGGGATGGGCGGTGGCCCAGCCCGCCTTGGCCATTTCCTTCTTCACCGCCTTGCGGAAGGGAGCGGCACCTTGCGCGCGCAGCGCGGGCAGGCGCAAGGTGCCGAGCGGCAGGCTGACCCCGTCATGGCAATCGCCGTTCTCGATCATCACCAGTTCCAGGCTGCCGCCGCCGAGATCGGCCACGGTGCCCTGCGCGCGGGGGAAAGCGCCGATCACGCCGAAGGCGGAACCACGCGCTTCCTGCTCGCCCGAGAGCAGCCGCGGCTCCAGCCCCAGCGCGCGCACCTGGTCGAGGAACGCCGCGCCATTTGCGGCCTCGCGCACCGCCGCCGTGGCGACCGTCTGCACGTCCGGCACGGCGAGATCATCGATGATCGCCGCATAGCGGGCAAGCGCGGCGAGCGAATGACTGATGGCCTTGTCCGGCATCTTCCCCGTCACCGCCAGGTCGCGCCCGAGGCGGGCCGCGACCCGTTCGTTGAACCAGACTTCCGGCGCGCGTGCGGAGCCCGAATAGATCACCAGGCGCACGGTGTTCGATCCGATGTCGATCACCGCGCGATCGGGCCGGTCTTCCTGGGCGGAAGCGCGGCGCGGGGCGCCGGGCCGGCTCACGCGGCGCCCTTGCGCAGGGTGAGCTTGGGCACGCGGCTTTCCTTGAGCGCGTCGCCGCGCCCGGAGAGCGAGGGATTGGTCATGAAATAGGCATGGCAGTTGAAGCCGTCCCCGTCCGCTTCCACGCGCTCCCACGCGCCGTCCTCGCCATCGAGCAGCCAGCTTTGCTCGGTATCGAGCAGGTTGGCGAGCAGGACCTGCTCCAGCACCTGATCGTGCACCGTGGCGTTGCGGATCGGCACCATGACTTCCACCCGGCGGCTGAGGTTGCGGCTCATCGCGTCGGCGCTGGTGATGAACAGCCTGGCCTCCGCGCTCGGCAGTGGGCGGCCGTTGCCGAAGGCCCAGATGCGGCTGTGTTCGAGGAAGCGGCCGACGATCGACTTGACCGAAATCGTCTCGGACAGGCCCGGAACGCCCGGCCGCAGACAGCAGATGCCGCGCACCACCAGGACGATCTCCACCCCCGCCGCGCCGGCATCGTAGAGCCGGTCGATCACGCCCTTGTCGGTCAGCGCGTTGAGCTTGGCCCAGATCGCCGCCGGCCGCCCGGCGCGGGCGTGCTCTATCTCGCGGTCGATATGGTCATAGAGCGTTTCGCGCAGGGTGAGGGGGGAGATGGCCAGCAGCTCGGTATCCGGCGGCTCCACGTAGCCCGTCACGAAGTTGAACAGCCGCCCGGCGTCGCGCCCCAGCGCCGGATCGGCCGTGAAGAAGCTGAGGTCGGTATAGATCTTGGCGGTGACGGGGTGATAATTGCCGGTGCCGAAGTGGCAATAGGTGCGGTAGCCCTCGTCTTCCCGCCGCACGACCATCGCCACCTTGGCGTGGGTCTTCCAGTCCACGAAGCCATAGATCACCTGCACGCCAGCGCGTTCCAGCTGGCTGGCCCAGAGCAGGTTCTGCTCCTCGTCGAAGCGGGCCTTCAGCTCCACCACGGCGGTGACCGACTTGCCCGCCTCCGCCGCTTCGACCAGCGCCATGACGATGGGGGATTGATGGCCGGCGCGGTAAAGCGTCTGCTTGATCGAGACCACCGCCGGATCGGCCGCCGCCTGACGGATGAAATCGACCACCACCTCGAAGCTTTCGTAGGGGTGGTGGATGACGATGTCCTTCGACCGGATCGCGGCGAAGCAATCGCCGTCATGTTCTAGGATCCGTTCAGGATAGCGCGGGGTGTAGGGGGCGAACTTGAGGTCCTGCCGATCCTCTCCCACCACTTCGGCCAGGCCCGCCATGCCGAGCATCCCCAGGGTCTTGGTGACGAAGGCCTGTTCCAGCCCGAGCTGTTCGCGCAGGAGCTGCTCCGCGCCCGGCTCGAACGTCTCGTCAAGTTCCAGCATGATGACCTTGCCGCGCCGCCGCCGCTGGATGGCGCTGCGGAAATAGCGCACCAGGTCCTCGGCTTCCTCCTCGATCTCGATATCGCTGTCGCGCAGCACGCGGAACACGCCGTCGCCTTCCACCCGGAAGCCGGGGAACAGCAGCGAGGCATAGCGCGTGACCACGCGTTCCACCGCCACCCAGATCGGCTCTTTCGCCGGGATGCGCACGAAGCGCGGGATGGCGCTGGGGATCAGCACCATTTCCACCAGGCGGCTGCCGTCGGCGATCCGCGTCAGATCGAACAGCGCGCCGATGCCGAGGTTGGAGACGAAGGGGAAGGGATGCGCCGGATCGATCGCCTGCGGGGTGATCACCGGCAGGATGTGGTCGAGGAAATACTGCCGCAGCCAGGCATCGGCGGCGGCGTCGATCCGGGCGTAGTCGCCAAGGTGGATGCCCTGCCCGGCGAGCAGGGACCGCAGCTCCGTGAGCGCCGCCTGCTGGCCGCGTTCGAGCTGGCGGACCTTGCGGTTGATCTCGGTAAGCTGCTGCGACGGGGTCTTGCCGTCGATCGACACGCGGCCGACCCCGCTGCGCACCTGCCCCGCGAGGCCGGAAACGCGGATCATCATGAATTCGTCGAGATTACTGCCCGAGATCGACAGGAAGCGCAGCCGTTCCAGCAGCGGATAGGCGGGGTTGCGCGCTTCCGCCAGCACGCGTTCGTTGAACGAAAGCCAGCTCAGCTCGCGGTTGAAATAGCGTTCCGCCGGGGAAAACCGATCGGCATCGACAATGTCGGGCGCGGCGCTGCTCATCGCTTCCTTCGCGAAGGGTTGGGGGCCCGCTTGGGCGATTCGTGTTACGGTTTTCTTACAGTGTCGCTCACAGAAGGTCGCGGCTGAGCGCGATGGCGCCGATCCCGCGCTTGCCCTCGCGCCGTTCGAGCTGAACCACCACGTCGATCACCGAGGCGGAATAGGCGATCGTATCGGCGCGCGTCAGGCCGATGCCCGTCTGCATCACCATCAGCGCCAGCTGCTCCAGCGCGCCGCGCAGGGAATTGGCGTGGATCGTGGAGAAGCTGCCGGGGTGGCCGGTGTTGATCGCGCGCAGGAAGCTGACGCTTTCCGCGCCGCGCAGCTCGCCCAGCACGATGCGGTCGGGCCGCAGGCGCAGCGCCGATTGCAGCAGCTCGTTGGCGGTGACCTTGGCTTCGCCCAACTCGCCTTTCACCGCGATCAGCCCCACGCCGTTGGCGCCGGGCAGCTTGAGTTCGGGCGTGTCTTCCACCAGCACCACGCGCTCGCCAGGCGGAATTTCGCCCAGCATGGCGTTGAGGAACGTGGTCTTGCCGGTGGAGGTGCCGCCGGAGACGAGCACCGTCTTGCGCGCGGCGATCGCCGCGCGGAGGAAGGCGATGGGCTGTTCCGCCGCGCTGGGCATCGCCGTTTCGAGGGGCGGGCGCAGCGGGCCGGCATCATAGGCGTCGAGCGGAAGGTCGAGCCGGCGATGACGGCGGATCGCCATGATCCAGTGCTTGCGGGTGGCCGGCGGGCCGCAGAACTGGATGCGGGCGCCCCCGAACCCCTCGGTCGGCAAGGTCGCGCCCAGCAACGGATGTTCGCGGTTGATGCCTTGATGGCTGACCCGGGCGACCTGTTCGGCCAGGCGCTGGATCAGCTTGTCGTCGATCTCCGGCGCCTCGATCCGCTGCATTCCGGGCCGCTCGGCATCCTCGATCCAGATCTCGCCCGGCTGGTTGACGAGGATCTCGGTCACCGTGTCGCGGTCGAGCCACTGGCGGAATGGCGCCAGATAGGCGTCGAGATAGACGCTGCCGGTGGGCGCCAGCGGCGCGCTGTCCGCTTCGTCGTCGCCAGGGGGGAGGTGGTGGATCTCGGCGCTCACGGATGCCTCAGAGCTGCGGAGCCTGGCTGAAATCGAGATCGCGCGCGGTGAACACGCGGATCGGTTCGCCCATCCGCACGCGGATCGTCGGGCCGATCTGCCCGTTCTGCTGAAGCGCCGTCGCGGCGGCGTTCTGCCCGCCGCCGAGGACCACCGAGGTGCCGCTGGAGCCGAGCGCGGTGAGCCCGCCGATGACCGACAGCAGCATCGCCGAACCGAACCGCTGGAAGAAGTGGCTGTCCACCTGGCCGGGCAAGCCGCCGCTGCCATCGAACCCGGTGGCCGGGGAGGCCAGCGCCACGGATACGCCATCGGGGCGGATCAGCCGGGTCCAGATCACATAGGCACGCTTCTGCCCGGCCTGGAGCCCGCTCTGGTATTGGCCGATCAGCCGCGAGCTGCGCGGGACCAGGATGCGGCTGCCGTCGAAGCTGCGCACGTCCTGGCTCACCAGCGCGCGGACATAGCCGGGCACATCGGTGTTGATCGCCGTTTCCAGCACCGCCGGGATCATCGTGCCCTGGGTGATCGTGGTCTTGGGATCGAAGTTGTTGGCGGCCGTGGCCGGCCCTCCGCCGACGCCGCCGATCCGGCCGGCGAAATCGCCGGCGGAGCTGCCTCCGGGCGCTTCGGCGCGCTGCTCGCCGGCCGCGGCCTGGGCGGCAACGGCGGCCACCGCGGGCGCGGGCAGGGCATAAGCGTCATGGATCAGCGTGGGCGAGGCATAGGGGTTGGCCGCCGGCGCCAAGGCCGGGGCATTGGCCATCACCGGGGCCGGCGCGGGGACCGCCTGCGGCGCTTCGGCGGGTGCCATGGGCGCGACTTGCGGGACGGCCGCCACCATAGGCAGGGGGGCTTCGGCCACTGTCGGGGCGGGCGCGGGCTGGACCCGCGCCGGTTCCCCGGTGCGCGAGGCATTGAGGCCCCATAGCGTGGCCGCGCCGAGCAGGGTGACGAAACCCACCCCGGCGGCCAGCGCCAGCCCGTCGGACCGGCCCTTGCGCTGGGCGACCACCGGATAGGCGGTGCGGCTGGCGAGATCGATCACCTCCGCCGTCGCTTCGTCGCGCGGATCGCTGTCGTCGATCGCGCGCTGGCTCTTTTCGGGCAGGCGCATGGCGAGCTTCATTACTTTACCTCCGTCGGGTTGGCCGGCCCCTGGGCGAGCGACCGGGGCGGCCGGGCCGGACCCTGATTGAGCAGCGTGGCGCTCTTTTCGCCCGAGCGCAGGATGATTTCGCGAGGAACGCCTTCGACCACGATCACATCCCCGCGCACGGCATAGTTCACCGGCCCTTCGGCGCCCTTCTGATCCTTGATCAGGATCGCCGGCAGCACCGTGTCGGAGGCCCAGGTAAGGAAAGTGGCATTGCCGTCATCGTAGATCGAGGCCGGCAGCAGCTTGGTTTCGCCCCGCGTGCTCCAGGCGAAATTGAGCTGCGTGGGATCGACCACGGCATAAGGATCGGTGGCGGCGGCCAGTTCTATGGGGTTGGCCTCGTCGACAGGGGCCTCGGCCTGCTGCACCTCTTCCGGCTCTTCCGGATAACGGAAGGAAAGCACGTAGAGCGGATTGCGGTTGGCGGGGCTGGCGACAAGATCGAACAGATAAGTGCGCTTGTCGGTCACCACCGTCATGTTGGTGGCGGCCCGTTCGGTGAGCGGCTTCACGAACAGCAGGTTGGCGCGCCGGTTGGGCGTGATCTGCCACTTCTGCGAATCGCCCACGGCGACGTTCTCGATATGCTCGTCATCGGCGAAGCGGATGGTGGCCTGGACATTGGTGTGGCCCTGGATGGTGACCACTTCGTCCGCACTGTAGAACCGTTCGACCAGCCGCGGATCGTCCGCGTGGGCGGGGGCTGCGAGGGCCAGCGGCACGGTGGCGAGGAGCGCTGCGGCAAGCAGGGCGCGGGTCATCTGAACTTCTCCGTTGGGCGGGCCGGCCCGGTTTTCGAGGGGGCGGAGCGGAAGCGGCTGCCGATCCCGCGCGCGCGGGACACGGTGGCATGGCCGCCACCGCTGGCGGCGCTCGACGCGCCGGACACCACATGGGTTTCGCGGCGCACCGATCCTTCGGCGCCGGCGCTGTCGTTGGCCGCCGAAGGCAGCATGCCGCGCGCCACGCGGATATCGCGCGATGGGGCCGGCGAGGCATAAGCCTGGGCGGGCGCGGCGGCAAGCGGCGCGATGGCGGGCGCGGGCCGCGCGGCGGCGGGGGCGCTCACCGGCCGATCGCCGTCGCCGGCCGAACGCCGGGCCAGGCCGAACACTTCCCAGCCGGCGACCATCGTGCCGGCCACTTTCAGCACCATGAACATCAGCGCCACATGGACCGCGCCGATCATGAAGAAGGCCATGGCGGCCGTATCGTCGATCTGCCCCGGCGTTTCGCTCAGCTTGCGCAGCACCGGCACCGACAGGTCGAGCATCAGCGATCCGCCGAGCACGGCGAACAGCGGCGCCAGCGCCAGCAGCACCACGCCCTTGAGCCAGCCGACGAACAGCCCGCGCGTGGCGCGGAACAGCGCCAGGACCACGAATACCGGCCCGAGGCCGAGCAGGATCGCCAGGGCGATCTTGCTGGTGGCCAGCACGCCCACCGTGCCGAGCAGCAATAGCGTGCCGCCGAGCCACAGCAGGCCGGGGGGCGAGAATGCCGTGGCATTGTCCGTTGCTGATCCGGTGGCGCTGACCAGGGCGTTGAACACGATGTCGATCTTGTCGGCGAAGGCCTGGGTGGCGGAGCCCTTCACCCCGGTGAGGATGCCGGCCAGCTGGTCGGGCGCGCCGATGGCGAGATTCCAGACCACGTTCTGATAAGCGGCCCAGCTGGTCGCGAAGGTCAGCACCATGCCCAGCGTGATCATCCGCGGGGTCAACGCCGAAACGCCCAGGCGGCTGCGGCCGGTGATCAGCGAGAACGCGAAGAACGCCACATAGAGCGTGAGCACGATCATCAGCGCCTGAAGCAGCGCGCCGTTGGCGCCGAACAGGCGGCCGAAGGCGGCCTCGGCGCTCATCCCCGCGGCGCAATCGACTGCGCGCAGCGACGCGGCGACGCTGGTGCCGACGCCGTCCATCACCTGCTGGCAGTAAGCGGCGTTCATTCCGCCGCCTCCCAGGCGCGGAACTCGCCATGCTCGTCAGCGCCTTTCGTGCCGGGCCAGGCCCGCCCGGTCAGCGCCGGATACCAGGCCGCAGGATCGTCACCCACTGCTTCGCGCAGCAAGTCCAGCCGCCGCACCGCGCTTTCGCGGCCGGACAGGATCGTCAGCACTTCCGGCGCGCCGGAAAGATCGAGCCGCACGACCACGCTGGCATCGGGCTGGCGCACCAGGAAGGCGCGGCTGTGCGCCGGCAGCGAGCGGATCAGCGCCAGCTCGTGCTCCGTCAGGCCGAAGCCGTGGCAATAGTCTTCCGCGCGGGCGCGGGCATTGGGCATGAACACCATGGTGGCGGTCTGTTCGACCAGGGCGGTGGCGATCCGGCTGTCGAGCGCGTCCCGCGCGGACTGGGTGGCGAAGCCGACCAGGGCGTTGCGCTTCCTCAGCGTCTTCAGCCAGTCACGGATGCGGGCGGCGAAGACCTCGTCGTCGAGCGCCTTCCAGCCCTCGTCGATCAGGATCATCGTCGGGTGGCCGTCCAGCCGTTCCTCGATCCGGTGGAACAGGTACATCATCACCGGCGTGCGCAGCCGGGGGTTCTCCAGCAGCGCCGTCATGTCGAAGCCCATGACCCGGGTGGACAGGTCCAGCCGGTCGGCCGCGTTGTCGAACAGCCAGCCGTGCTCGCCGAACTCGATCCAGGCATTGAGCCGGTCGGCCAGGTCGCCCGGCTGGGGCCGGCGCGAGCCCGACAGCAATTCGCGGAAGAAGCGCAGGCGGCGCAGCGAGGGTGCATTGGCATAAGCCGCGTCCACCGCCCCGGCGATCGTGGCCAGTTCCTCCGGCCCCTGGGCCTGGAGCAGCACCCCCAGCCAATCGCGCAGGAACGCGCGGTTGGTCGCCGTGTCGGGCAGCGCCAGGGGGTTGAACCCGGTCAGCTCGCCGGGGACGATCCGGTCATAGCGGCCGCCGATCCCGCGCACGAACAGTTCCGCGCCGCGATCCTTGTCGAACAGGATCGTGCGCGGGCTGAACTTCTGCGCCTGGGCGGCGAGGAAGTTCATCACCACCGTCTTGCCCGAGCCCGAAGGGCCGATCACCGAGAAATTACCGAGATCGCCGCTGTGGAAGTTGAAGAAGAACGGCGTCGCGCTGGTCGTTTCCAGCAGGGTCACCGCGTCGCCCCAGTGATTGCCCTCGGCCTGGCCGAGCGCGAAGCCGTGGAGCGAGCCGAAGCTGGCCATGTTGGCGGTGGAGATCATCGCCCGGCGCACCAGATAGCTTTCGTTGCCGGGGAACTGGCCCCAGAACGCCGGTTCCAGATTGGTGTCTTCGCGCACCACGATCGCACCGGAATCGGCCAGCGCGGCGGCGACGGCGGCGCTCGCATCGTCCAGCCGGGCCAGGTCACGCTCGCGTACCAGCACGCTCAGGTGATGATCGCCGAACGCGACCGATCCGCTGCCGAGATCGTCGCGCGCGGCCAGCATGTCGGCCCGCTCTGCCATCGCTTCCTCGTCGGCCGAGCGCAGGCGGCGCAGAGCCAGGTCCATCCGCTCGCGCGCTGTCTGCCGTTCCTGCGGGGCGAAGCTTTCGGTCACCGTCAGTTCGAACGGCAGGCGCAGCATGGCGTCGAGCAGGCCCGGCGAGGTGGCGTCGGGATAATCCTTGAGGCTGAGGATGGAGGAGAAATCCGTGGCGCCCGCGCCGCGCAGCTCCATCGCGTCCAGGCCGAAGCTGGCGCGGCGATAAGGCAGCATGCGGCCGATATCGGTCTCGTCGTCCGGGCGGCGGACCGGGCGCATCTCGCCGTTGTAGAGCGCGGACAGCAGTTCCAGCAGCTCGTTGTTGATGCGGCCGCTGGGGCCGACATAATCGCCGAGCGGCTGCGCGCCGTATTCGCCCAGCGAGGCGGCCAGCGCCTGGATCGCGGCGCGAAGGGAGCGCAATTCGCGCGGGTCCGCTTCCACATCGTCGCTGCCCCGCCGGCGGAAGAACTTGCCGGTCCGTTCCGCCAGGCCCGCCTTGCCGCGCGGCGGGCGGCGGACGAGAGTGACGAACTGGTCGTTCACGAACAGCGGATCGCGGGCGAGCTTTTCGCGCCAGCGCCGGTCGATATGGGCGGAAAGCGGATCGTCGAAGCTTGCCTCCAGCTCCACGTTCACCCGGCGGCGGATCACGTGGTGGTACATCACGAAGCGCGCATCGAGGTTGGACCGCAGCATGACCTCGCGCGTGGCCGCGTGGGCATTCAGCGCTTCGGTATCCTCGGTCTCGAACAACAGGCCGGGCACTTGCAGCGCGCTCATCAGCGAGCCGTCGCGCAGCAGCAGCGTGTTGGGATCGAGTAGCCTGGCATAAGGCAGGCGATCGCCGGCGTGCGCTTCCCTGGCGCTCCACGCGGCGGCCCCCAGATGCCACTTGCGGCCCTTGGTGTTCATCTCGATGCTCCCTCCCGCCCAAGCTGGGCGGCGTCGCTCAGGCGGCGTAACTGTTGCAGCCCCAGCGCTTGAAATTCTTCACGCGCGGGCACTTGCTGACCTTGGTGATCCACAAATCGAACACGCGCGGCTCGCGCAGGCAGGCGAAATAGCCGATGCCGTGCATCACCAGCGCTGCCGGCAGCGCCAGGAAGCTGCCCGTGATCAGGAACAGCTCGGTGGTCACCGCGGCGTTGATGATGAAATAGTTGTAAGTGACGCCCGCGAACATCTGCGGCCGGGTCAGCGCGCGATGCACGGGGTGGCGGACAAGGTTCATCGCCGCTCAGCCCACCGCCGCGACGGACTGGATCCCGCCGACGATCGAAGCGGCGCCGAACAGGATGAAGCAGCCGATGATCACAGTGGCGCCGAAGCGCCAGTTCATCCGCCCGGTCAGCATCATGAAGCCGACGGCGGCCACGGCCATCACTGCCACGGCCGTGGCTACGTTGCCGAGCAGGGTGCCCTGAAGCCAGCTGAGCGCGCCGACGATCGGGCCGGAGCCCGCAGGATCGACGCCTTGCGCATGCGCGGCGGCGGGAAGGAACAGCGCGGCGAGGCCGGCGAAACGGGAAAGCAGGCGCATTTATTCGGAACTCCGGGAATGGTCGGACAGCCGCCCGATGACGGACGACACGTAAGTCTGGGTCTCGCGGATGCGCGGGATTCCACCGGCGGCCACCACGCGGCCGGGGCCGGCGTTATAGGCGGCCAGCGCCTTTTCGAGATCGCCGTCGAACCGGTCGAGCTGTTCGCGCAAGTAGCGGGCGCCCCCTTCCAGGTTGGCGAAAGGATCGTCGGGATTGACGCCCAGATCGCGCGCGGTGCCCGGCATGAGCTGGGCCAGCCCGCGCGCGCCCACCGGCGATACCGCGCCGGCGCGCCAGCGGCTTTCCTGCCATACCAGGGCTTCGATCAGCGCGGGGCTGAGGTCGTAGCGCGCGGCCAGCTCCTCCACCTTGGCGGAATAGGCCGCCGGCACCGCCACACGGCTGGTGGAAGGCGCCAGAGCGCGATCGGGAACCACGAGATCATCGGGAACCTGCGGCAGCGCGACGGCGGCGCTGGCCACTGGCGCGGCCTGGGCCGAACCGATCCAGCGCGCGGCGCCATCGGCGCCTATTTCAAGCACGTCGGCATGGGCCGGCAGGGCCAGGGACAGTCCAACAGCAGCAATCGCCAATCGCAGAATCACCCTAGCCTCCGGCTGCGTCCGCTGCCCCCCAACCTGTGCTGACTTTCGGCTAAACAAGACTGGTTAACAAAATATGGGTAGACGCCGTAAATCGGCTGTTCGCAAGGGTTCGCCTTCCAGCTTTGCCGGAACAGCGACCGTACTCGAAAACACGCTGAATCACCGCGCCCTCCGCGAAGCCCTTTGCTTACCGCAAATGACAACGCCGTGACAGCCGCGAGAAATTGCGGCTCCCCGGCCAAATAGCGCGCCGGGCAGGCGTAACCAGCCGGGGCAAGGGCCGGACACGGCGAAACGCGGCGGACCTGCGCTCAATGGCGGAACCGGAGGGCAGGGGCGCCCTATTCGCGGGTTTGGCGGGCGCGAATCGCCCCTCATCCGCCCCGAGCAGGGCGGCCGGGATGGAGGTTAAAGCGCGATCATCGTCGTCTGAAACACCCGTCATTGCGAGCGTAGCGGAGCAATCCAGGGCGTATTGGCTGTCGCCCTGGATTGCTCGGTCGCTACGCTCCTCGCAATGGGAGCTAGGCGATCACGCCCAGGACACCATTACGCGCGCGGGCTCGATGCGGCGGCGCATCTGGAAGCCCACGGCGGCGAAACCCAGGATCATCAGCGCCCATGTGGCTGGCTCTGGAACGGACGCGACCGGATCGGGCCAGGCATCCTGCGGCGTCAGCAGGAAAGCGCGGCGGATGCTCGGATCGCTGTTCGAATAGCCGTAGCCCACGATCTGCCCCAGTTCGTTGATCCCGTTCGCGGCGCTCAATGTCCAGCCGCCCAGCGGGTCGATCAGGGTATTGAGGTCGATCATCCCGGTGCTGCTGTCCCACAGAAAGGCGTGATCGGCACCCAGCATCGACAGGTAGCTCCAGCCGACCACTTGCCCCAGGTTGTTGATGTCCTTGGCCAGGCTTTCCCCGTGTGGATCGCCGGGGGTGAGGTTGCCAAGGCTGGTCATGCCGTTTGCCGCGGTCCACAGGAAGGCCTGCGGGTTGCCGCCGAAAAACCCTCCTGTGCTGCTGCCCCCCACAACCTGCCAGGAATCGTTGATGGCCAGGGCGTCGCTTTCCGCGTCTCCGGGAAGAAAGCCCATCTCGAAGGCATAGCCCCCGAAATAGAGAATGGCCTCGGAGCCGCTTTCACCTGCGGCGATACCGGTGGCGTTGATGCCCCGCGCCACACCGCCCGTCTTGTCGCCCGGATTGACCATGCCTTCGCCCGGCGTCCAGAGAAACGGATGGCTGGTGTTGTAGCCGTTGCCCACAAATTCGCTCACGCCCACGATCTGGCCCGCATCGTTGATGTCGTTCGCTATGCTCCATCTGTCTCCCGGCAGTTCGCCTATGGCGGCCATTCCCGTGGCGCTTGTCCATACGAAGGCATGATAGTCGCCCAAGGTGCCGCTCTGCCCCACGACCTGGCCATTGTTGTTGAGGGCGAAGGCAGCGGTTGAGGCGGCCGAATTGCCGCCCAGCACGCCCAGGTCGATCATCCCGGTGCTGCTGTCCCAGAAAAATCCGCGGCTCGCGCCGGCGGCCGTCACACTCTTGCCGACGACCTGGCCCAGGTCGTTGATGTCGTTCGCTTCGCTGAACGTGCCGCCGAGCGTGCCGAGATCGGTCACCGAATAATACACGGGCACGGTCGCTTCCGCGGGCACGGCCAGGGCGGCCAGGGCGGCGGTTGCGAGCGCGAGATGGATGGTCTTCATCATCAAACCCCTTTTTTGAGACGATCAGTGCTGTCGTGGCGCGATGGAAGCGAAGGGAACCCGGATTGGCCCGTGCCGAAAGGATGAAATCCTGATCTTCGCCTGATTTTCAGCCGATGCGGCCACTTCGGCGCGGGCGGCGCATCGCTGCCCGGCGCGTGAAGACCGCTGCCGCTAGGCGATCCGCATGGCCGGCAAGCCGGCGTGCCGGCGGCGCAGCGTAAGGCCGATCGCACCGAAGCCGAGGATCATCATGGCCCAGGTGGCCGGTTCGGGGACCGCCGTGGATGCGAACTGGAGGTCGAGCACGATCCTGTCATCCGGCCACGGATCGGCATTCGTCAATATGTGCAGGTCCTGCAGGTTGATGAACAGGTGCGCGGCGTCGAACGAGACCCGCGCCGGATCGAAGGTGTAGTTGTAGGCGCTGTCATAGACATGGGTCAGCGGGTTCACTGAAAAGCCCGTGATCATCGAAGGGAACGCGCCGGTCTGGGTGATGCCCACTCCGCTGAAACCGGTCGAGGGATAGAAGGCCAGTCCGGGATCGCTCAAAGGCTGGATGGTGATCTGCGTATCGGACACCGTGATCCCGAGATTGGCGAGAGCGGCGGTGTAGCCGCCCGCGCCGACCGTTCCGCTGCCGAGAATCTCGTCCACGGTGTCTATGTCGGACCAGCGGGCGTCGACGGTGACGTGCTGGCCGAGCAGGCCCGCGCTCGCCGGTGTGGAGAGGATCGCCAGCGGGATGGCCAGTAACGGGGCAAGCAGGGCTTTCATCGAGTTTCTCCTTGTTCAGCTTTTTCAAGCAGGCCCGTCATCGTGCCGGGGCCGTGGCCTTGCCGACAGGACGGGAAGCTGATCCGCAGGCGATTTCCGGCTGATCGGCCTGATCTTCAGCCGATGCCGCCGGCTCCCCGCCGTCAGGCGCCCGGCTCCGGGGGTGGGCAGCGCTCGGGCTGGCGGGCGAGTTCGCCGGCGGAGGTGTCAGGCGGCCGGGCCTGCCGCTCGCGCGCGGCGTCGATCAGCAGCCGATCCACTTGCGCCCCACTATATCCGATCTCGGCGCCGATCCGGTCTGCCTCCAGGCGATAGGCCGCCGCGTCCAGCTCGCGCTCGATCGCCTGGTTGGCCAGCCGGCCGCGCTCGGCCCCGCTGCTTCGTTCGGCCAGCCGCGAATAGGCATCGGCGAGCGCTTGCAGCGCGGCATGGCATTCGGCGGCGCGGGCGATGCCGGCGGGGCCGGCGAGCCGAGGCATTGCCCTGGAAGTATCCCCGCCGTGGCAGCCGGCCGCAAGGCCCAGCAGCAGCGCGCCCGCGATCGTCTTGCGGATCATTCCTCCTCCCCGCCAGGCATGCCGCCGGCCCATGAGCGCACGGCGGCCGTGGGCGCGATTCATCCCAGCTTCGAGCTGGGCGCGCGAGGAGCGGAACCTGATGCGCGCCTGATTTCTGGGCGGCGCGGCCCGATTTCCGCGCGGGTCAGGCCCGGCGATAGTCCGGCTGGACGCCGGCCTCGCGCCAATAGCGTTCCAGGCCGATTTCGCGGACCAGGCCGCCGAAGCGCGGGTCCGCGCGCATGACGCGCATCGGGGGCAGGAACAGGGACACGGTGTTCCGGCTGGCCAGATCGGGTTCGGCCCCGGTCCGATCCTGGCCATCGGGCACGGTGAAGCCGCGCGAGAAATAGAAGGCTTCGGCCACGGCGAAGGCTTCGTCCAGGCGGCCGAGGGCGCTGGCATATTGCATGGCATCGGCCGCCGCCCCGGCATCCAGCCGCGCGAGCCGCATCTGGACGGCCATCACCGCATCGATTGCCGCGGGATCGCGGCTGGCGATCGCCCTGGCCACGGCGGCGAGCTGGTCCAGATCCGCCTGGCCAAGGCTGGAAGGCAGGTTGGCCGCGTCCTGCAGCTGGGCGATCGCCGCGCTGGTGCGGCCGCCGTACATCGCCATGTCGAAGCGCGGGAACCACAGGGCCGGGTGGCTGGGATAGATATGCGCCGCATCCGCCGCCAGCCGTTCCGCATCCTCGATCCGGCCGGCGGCCCACAGCGTCATGATATAGCCGCCGAAATGGCCGGGCACGAGGCGATAGTCCGGCAGCTGGTCGAACTCCGCGGCGGCTTCGGCCAGCCGCCCGACGCGCGCCAGCGAGACGCCGAGCCCGTGCCGCACCAGCACTTTATCGGGCTGGTCACGCAAGGCCTGGCGGAAACCCTGCTCCATCGCCAGCCAGTTGCCCCTGATCGGCCGGGCGAAGGCGATCGCCGCCCGGCCATAGGCGTTATGGGAATCGAGCCGCAGGGCCTGGCGCCCGGCGGCGATCGAGCGTTCGCGCAGCGCCTCGCGCTCGGCCTGCGGCGCGCCGTGCGCGGCATCGGCATAGCAGCAGCCAAGCAGGCCCCAGCTGTCGGCATAGCCCGGCGCGATCTCCGTGACATGGCGATAGAGGCCGATTGCCTGGCTCAGGCCTTCGCGCGAGCCCTGGTTCCATTCCTGCCAGGCCTGGGCCATCAGCCGGTCCACTTCCGGCGAAGGGGTCTGGCCGGCGGATCGCCGGTAAAGCAGCGCACCGCCCCCGGCGGCGGCCAGCAGCGCGGCGGCGACGCCCAGCGCAAAGGCGCGGCGGTTCGGCCGCGCGGCGTGCCTGGCGGGGCGCGTTTCATGCGCGGGCGCGGTGATGCCGCCGTGTTCCGCGATCAGACGATAGCCGATCTTGGGGATCGTCTCGATCCGGAAGGAGCCCGCCCCCGTGCCCTCCGCCACTTTGCGGAGCTGGGAGATGACGCGGTTGATCGCGTCTTCGCCCACCACCCGGCCGTCCCAGCACGCCTGCGTAAGCTCGTCCCGCGTCACGATCCGGCCGTTCGCCCGGACGAGCGCGATCAGGACCTGCATCACCCGATGCTGAAGCACCTCTGACCGGCCATCCTGGCAGACCAGCTCGCGGCGTGACGGCATCACCGTCAACCGGCCCAGCGCGAAGTCCGGCTCGTGCGCGAGCTCGATCCTTTCCGCCCGATCCTGCTCCGCCTGGTTCATGCCCCTCTTCGCCTCGAGGTATTGCGCGCCATGATATGAGGGCGCGAACCTCGCGTCGAGAGAATGCGTGGGCGGAACGGGGCGCGTCCCGGGTTGATACGCCCCGGCTGCGCCCCGGCGGCGGCTATCGGGCGAGGGCGGCCAGCGCGGGGCCCCGATCGAGGGTTGCGAGCGCACGGCGCGCGACCGCGCGTGAATCGTCCCAGGTTCCGTCCGCCAGTTCCAGTTCATAGCGGGTGCCGCTGCTCATCGCCGCGCGGAAGGCTTGCTCCGCCCGGGCGCCTTCGCCGAGCCGGGCATAGGCGGCGCCGAGATTGATCAGCGTGGCGGGGTCGCGCGGATCCCGCCGCAGGCTGGTTTCGAGCGAGGCGGCGGCTTCGGCCACGCGGCCGCTGCTCAACTGCTCGTAAGCGACGTCACGCTGCTCGTTGATGACCAGTTCCGGGCCGGGCGTGGAGGTGATCGCCTGCGAAGCGAGCGCGAGCGCCGAAAGGAGGAGGGTGGTGGACATGATCATGCTCCCAATCGTGGTCTGATTGAGGGCAGGCTGCACCTCACAGTCAATGGCCGCAATAAAAATGAAATAGTGTCATAAAAATGAAACAAGGAAGCGGGCCCATGTCACAAATGTCATATTTTGAACATAAATAAGCGCCGCTTCGGTTTGAAAAGAAACTGTCACCTCGCGGTCCTAGCTGCCGATTCGCGATCAATGCTGTCGCGTTTCGATTTTCGGCTTCATGAGGGAACCGTCCGCCGTGACCAATCTTACTCGCTCGCTCATCCTCGGCTGCAGTGTCCTGGCGCTTTCCGCCTGCGGTCCCGACGATATCGCGTCGCCCGGAAGCGGCGGCGATATCACCATCAACAACCCGCCGGCCCCCGCGCCGACGCCCACGCCGACCGGCCCCGCCGGGGTCACGCCCGCGGCCGGCTGCCCGACCATCTCGGACCCGCAGGGCCTAACCGATGCCGGCACGATCACCGGCCCGACCGGCGAATGGCGCGTCTGCACCCTGCCGGCGGTGTTCCGCGCCTCCAGCACGCTGCCGCAGGTGCCGGGGCTGCTCTATCAGATGAACGGCCGCGTGAACGTCGGCTGCGACGGCGGCTTCGCCGCCCCGACCGCCGGCACGCCTTACACCAGCAACACCCCCGGCTGCAGCACCCCGCTGACCGCGGACACCAATGTCACCCTGACGATCGAGCCAGGCGTGATCGTGTTCGGCGGCACGGGCCAGTCGTGGCTGGCGGTGAACCGCGGCAACAAGATCAACGCCGCGGGCACCGCCGCGCGGCCGATCATTTTCACCAGCCGCGACAATGTGCTGGGTCTCAACACCGACGATTCGCAGGGCCAGTGGGGTGGTGTCGTGCTGATGGGCCGCGCGCGCACCACGGACTGCGTCACCGGCTCCATCGCGGCGAACACCTGCGAGCGCGAAACCGAAGGCGATCCCGACAAGTCGAAGTACGGCGGCCTGGACGATACCTACAACGCCGGCACCCTAAGCTATGTGCAGATCCGCTTCTCCGGCTTCATCCTGGGGGCCAATACCGAGCTGCAATCGCTGACCACCGAAGCGGTCGGCACCGGCACCACCATCGACCACATCCAGAGCTTCAACAGCTCGGATGACGGGGCGGAGTTCTTCGGCGGCCAGTTCAACCTCAAGTACTACATCGCCACCGGGGCCGACGACGACAGCCTGGATGTCGACACCGGCGCGCGGGTCAACGTGCAATACGCGCTGCTGCTGCAACGCCCGGGCGGCGGCGATGCGTTGTTCGAAATCGACAGCAACAACAACGAAACCGATACGCCGCGCACCACGCTGCGGGTGGCGAACTTCACCGCCGTCCAGCCGCAAGTCAGCTCCAACAACGAGGCGAATGACCAGGCCAGCTCGCTGTTCCGCGGCAATTCGGACACGACGCTGATCAATGGCCTGATCGTCACCCCCAACAACGAGTGCGTCCGCCTGCACGGCACGGGCTCCACCGCCAATCGGGCGACCCTGAAGGCCTATTCACTGGCGCTGACCTGCAACGGCACGAAGTATATCGGTTCGGGCTCGGGCGCGGCCGCTTATACGGCCGCCGATGTGGCGGCGGTGTTCACCGCCGCGGGCGGCAACAACAACGAGGCGCTCGCCTCCACGCTGACGGGCCTGTTCGTCAACGGCGCCAATGAAGCGGGTGTCGCCGCGACCGATCCCAAGACCTTCGCGGCCTTCTTCGACACGACGAATTATGTCGGCGCCGCGAGGACCGGCGATACCTGGTGGCAGCAGTGGACCTGCAACGCCTCGTTCGCGAACTTCGGAACGGGCAACACGGGCGCCTGCACCTCGCTGCCGATCTTCTCCTGATGTCACAGGGGGCGGCGCCCGCCTTCCGGGCGCCGTCCCCGCTGCTTCTTCGATCTCGATTCGATTATTGAGGGGTCCACGAAAATGACCACTGGCAAGCGGCTGGCGGGGCTGCTTCTGCTCACCACCGCGCTCGCCTGGCCGGGCATCGCCCTGGCCCAGGAAACCGACGCCGATACCCAGGGCGCCGTTTCAGACCAGCAGAGCGATGGCACGGACCCTGATCGGTCAGAGCCCGACCAGCCCGAGATTTCGGTGCCCGGCGGGGCGATCATCGTCACCGGCCGGGTCACCCGCGATCCGACGCGCAATTCCTCGCAGGTTCTCTCGGTCCTCTCCACCGAGCAGATCGCCCGCACCGGCGAAGGCAATATCGCCGGCGCGCTCGGCCGCGTGACCGGCCTCAGCGTGGTCGGTTCCGGCTATGTCTATGTGCGCGGCCTGGGCGATCGCTATTCCCTGGCGCTGCTCAACGGCTCGCCCCTGCCCAGCCCGGAACCGCTGCGCCGGGTGGTGCCGCTGGACCTGTTCCCCACCGGCGTGATCGCCTCCTCGCTGGTGCAGAAGACCTATTCGGCGAACTATCCGGGCGAATTCGGCGGCGGCGTCATCAACCTGACCACCAAGGCCGCCCCGCGCGATGCCTTCCTGACCGTAGGCGTCAGCGGATCGTGGGATACGGAAACCACGCATCAGCTCGGCTATACTTATTACGGCAGCAGCCTGGACTGGACCGGGTTCACCAATGCCAACCGGGATATCCCGCCGGCGCTGCAGGCGTTCTTCGACAGTGGTGAGCGGATCAGCTCGGGCAATGTCGATACCCAGGCGATCGCATCGCAACTCGTCACCGGCCGCAATGCGGTGGTCCAGCGCTGGTGGCACCTGCCGGCGAACAGCTCGGTCTCGTTTTCGGCCGGCAAGACCTTCCCGCTGGGCGACTATGACCTCGGCGTGATCGTCGGCGGCGGCTACAGCAACCGCTGGACCACGCGCGACGCCAGTCAGCAAAGCTCGCTGTCGACCGATCTTTCGGGCCTCGATTCCGATTTCAGCCGCGTGACCACCGACCAGCGGATCGTGGTCAACGGGTTGATCGGGCTGGGCCTGGAATTCGGCGACAACACCGTGCGCTGGACCAATCTCTATATCCGCGACACAGTGAAGCACACCGCGCTCGGCCTGGGGAAGAAGGACCAGACGCCGGCGGATTTCGCCCAGCAGGACACCGCCTGGTACGAACGCCAGCTGATCGACACCCAGCTCGTCGCGGAATTGCAGCCGTTCGAGGGCGTGGGTCTGGACCTGCGCGCCGGATACGCGAATTCTCAGCGCGAAGCGCCTTACGAGCTGTCGTTCGAATATGTGCGGACCAATGCCGATGCCGATCCCTATGGCGCCTATTTCGTCAACCGCCTGAACCGCAACAACGGCAGCGCCGACATCACCTTCTCGGATCTCAACGAGGATCTGTGGTCTGCCGGTATCGACCTCAGCTATGAACTGAAGCCGGGGATAGTCGCCACGGTGGGCGGCACTTGGTCGGATACCACGCGGGTCAACTCGCGCCGCCAGTTCCTGTTCGACGCGCCGCCGACGATGCCCACGGCCGTGGGCCTGTTCCGCCCCGACCTGTTGCTGCAGCCGAGCGTGATCGATTATTTCGGCATCGGGCTGGTCGAAGCGGATGAGAGCACGCCGGCCTTCCGGGCGACGCTGGAGAACTGGGCCGGCTATGCCAAAACGAATCTAGAGTTCGTGCCCGGCCTCACGCTCGACATCGGTGTCCGCTACGAGCAGGCGCAGCAGAACGTCAGCCCGATCCAGGTGTTCGACACCCCCACGGGCTCGAACGCCAGCACCTCGCTCGACAACAGCTACTGGCTGCCGGGCGCGACGCTGACCTGGGAAGCCCTGCCCGATCTCCAGCTGCGCCTCAGCGGCTCGAAGACCATCGCCCGGCCCCAGTTCCGCGAGCTGATCTATCAAACCTACTTCGACCCGGAGAGCAACCGCACTTATTCAGGCAACCCGCTGCTGACCGACAGCGAGCTTTATAACGCGGAAGCCCGGGCGGAATGGTACTTCGCCGGCGACCAGCGCATTTCGCTGGCGGGGTTCTACAAGAAGATCGATCGCCCGATCGAAGCCTTCGTCGGCCAGTTCAGCGGCGTCTTCAGCACCAGCTATGCCAACGCACCGTCGGCGCGGCTCTATGGCGGCGAGCTGGAAGTGCAGAAGTACTTCGACCTGGGCGGCATCGCCGGCTTGCCGGCGGCAGAACGGCTGGTGGTGGTCGGCAACTACACTTACTCCAAGTCGGAACTGCAGGTCAGGCCCGGGGATACCGTGGCGGTGTTCGGCGCCTTCTCCAACATCGCCACCGATTACTTCCGCGACGGCGCGCCGCTGACGGGGCAATCAGACCATCTGGTCAACCTGCAGGTCGGGCTGGAGAACCAGGACCACCTTTCGCAGCAGACCTTCCTGCTGACGTATGCCAGCGACCGCGTGGTCAGCCGCGGGCTCAACGGCAGCCCGCCGCAGCCCGACCAGATCGAGCGGCCCGGATTCCGGCTGGATTTCGTGGCGCGCCAGGGCTTCACCGTGCTGAACAAGGACGCCGAGCTGAAGTTCGAAGTGCGCAACATCTTCGGCCGCAAGCATGAAGAGTTCCAGCAATCGGGCGCCAACCGCATCGAGATCAACAGCTACGATGTGGGCACCACGATCGCCGGTTCGCTCTCGGTGACTTTCTGAGAGAAGGGAGAAGGCCGCTCAGCAGTTGGCGGGGCGGCCTTCCGCGGGCCGGTCAGGGTAGATCCAGGACGTAGCCCTTGCCGTGGACCGTGCGCAGCAGCGCCTGCGCGCCGGCATTGCGCAGGCCGAAGCGCAGCCGCTTGATCCACACGTCCACCGTGCGCAGATATTCCGGATCGCCCGCCTTGCCGAGCGCATCGACCAGTTCCTGTCGGGTCAACACGCGGTTGGGGTTTTCGGCCATGAAGCGCAGCACGCGGAATTCGTTCGGCCGCAGGGGCACGAGCTTGCCCTGCCAGCGCGCCTGTTCGCCGGCGACGTTGATCTGCAAGGACCCCATCTCGATCAGCTGCACCGGCCCGCGCCGGCGATCGGCCGAATAGAGCGCCAGCACCCGGTCGAGCATCGCCTGGCGATCGAGCGGGCCGACCGCGTAGTCATCGGCCCCGGCCTGCAGCGCGCGGCGGCGATCCTCGCCATCGTCACGTTCGAGCACGATCGTCACATGCGCATCGCGCAATGTCGGATCGGCCCGCAGGCGCCGGCACATCTCGAGGCCGGAGAGATCGGCCATGACCCAGTCCACGAAGGCCCAGGCCGGCCCTTCGACCAGGCGGCGGGGGCCGGCGGCGGAAAGGAGATCGAAAGCGAACACGGTATCGCCATGCGTGAAGGCCGCGAATTGCGCGGCCTCCCCATTCGTCGCCAAGATACTGACCCGGTTCATCCCGCCGCGCTTTCCTGCCTGGTTCAGGCAGTTCCTGCCGCCGGGATGTGACTCGCATATGACGGAACCGCGCGCTGCGCTGGACCGATGGGTGCCTTGCCGGCGCGGAGCGCTTCCTAATTCGGCGGATCGAAGCGATAGCCGTAATTGCGCACCGTGGTGATCCATCCGCTTTCCGAATCCCACTGCATCTTGCCGCGCAGCCGCCGGATATAGACATCCACGACATTGGTGAGCGGATCGGAATCGTAACCCCAGACCTTGTTGAGGATCCGCGTCCGGCTGAGAACCTTGCCGGGGGAGCCGACGAACAGGTCGAGCAGCTGATACTCCTTCGCCGTGAGGTCCACCGGTTTGCCGCCCAGCAGCACGCGCATGGAATCCCGCTCCACCACCAGATTGCCGAACTTGACCACGGCCGGCGGCTCGTTCGAATAGCCGCGGCTTCGCCGGGCAAGCGCCTCGATCCGCGCCAGCAACTCGTCGAAATCGAACGGCTTGGTCAGGTAATCGTCCGCCCCGCCGCGCAGGGCGCAGACCTTGTCCTCTATGTGATCGAGGGCCGTCAGCATCAGCACGGGGCTGGGCACGTTGGATTCCCGCAGTTCCTTGCACACCAGGCGCCCGTCTTTCCCCGGCAGCATCACGTCGAGCAGGATGACGTCGAAAGGCTGGGAACAGGCCCGGTCCAGCCCGGCGTTCCCGTCGCAGGCGACCGCCACGGAATAGCCTTCGGCCTCCAGCCCGCGCAGCAGGAAGCGGCGCACGCGTTCATCGTCTTCCACCAGCAGGACATCCATCATGCAGCCTCCCTCCTGATTGCATCGACGGGCAGGCGCATGGTCACGCGCGTGCCGCCCATGGGTGCGGCGTCGATCGACGTGGTGCCGCCGTGCGCCTCGACCAGGGCATTCACCAGGCTGAGCCCGAGCCCCGATCCTTCGCCACGGCTTTCGCCGCGCCTGAAGCGGTGAAACAATTCCTGTGCCTGGGCGAAATCCAGCCCCGGACCATCGTCGCTGACGGCGATCGAAGCCCACCCCCGGCGCACCGATACCTCCAGCGCGATGTTGACCCCGGCGGGGCAATGGCGAAGCGAGTTTTCGATCAGGGCGGCCAAGGCGCGGCGCAGGCGATCTTCGTCCACCCGCGCGAAGACGGGCCCGCCCGGCTGGGCGCGGATGGAGCCGCCGCCTTCGCTCGCCAGGTTTTCGAAATCGCCGGCCACCCGCTCGGCGATTTCCTGAAGATCGAATTCGCACAGCTCCAGCGGCAGGCCGCCGGCCTGGGCGCGGGCGATCAGGAACAGATCGTCGACCATGCGGCTGAGATCCTCGGTCTGCGACAGGATGCGATCGAAAGTCTCGCGCGGATCGAAGCGGGGCCTGTCGGCCAGCCGCAGTGCGACCTGCGCTTCCCCCCGGATCACCGTCAGCGGCGTGCGCAATTCGTGGCTGACATCGGCCAGGAAGGCGCGGCGGCACTCGTCGGCGGCGGAAAGCTCCGCATTGACCTGCCGCAGTTCGGCGGTGCTGGCGGCGACCGCCTGCTCCAGCCCCGCCTGGATCGCGCGCAGCTCGTGCTGGCTGTGGGAAATGGTATCGGCCATCGTGTCGAAGGCGCCCGCCAGCCGGCCGAGTTCATCCTCGCCCCCCAGACGGATGCGATGGGCGAGCTGCCCGGCCCCGAAAGCCTGCGCCCCTTCCTCCAGCTGCCGCAGGCCCGGCCGCAGCCGCAAGTGCAGCAACAGGTGGACGACGAGGGAGAACGCCAGCGCCAGCGCCAGGCCGACAAGGGCGCCGATCACCGCGCTGCCGGTCAGCGACTGGGCGTTCCGCGTGGCCTCGGCCACCGTCCAATCCCCGCGGCGGATTTCACCCTGCAAGGTATCCTGCAAGGCGAAGATCGGCTGCGAGATCTTGTTGACCTGCTGCAAGGCGGCGCGGGACCCGCCTTCGTGCCACTTCTCGTCCACGCTTTCGACCAGGCGTTCGGGATTGGTGAAGTGTTCCAGCACCAGGTTTCCCTGGCGGCGGACGACTTTCGCGACATTCGCCTCGCGCCCGTTGATCACCGGAAGCCGCTCGGCCTCCGAAAGAAGATTCTCGAACCGCGTGCGCGATTCGCTCACCGCGCGCCGTGCCTTGATGCCCGGCTCGCGCACATGCTGATAGCTGGCGTTCTGGTAAGCGCGGGCCGCGGTCTGCAGCTGGGTGAACACGCGCACGCGATCGTGTGTCATCCGGGCGGTCTGGACCACCTCGGTGGCCGCGTGGGCGGTCATCAGGACCAGCCCGGTGAGAACGGCCGTGGTCACCAGGCCGCCCAGCGCCGCCGCCCCGAGCTTGGCTCGCAGGCTGGTGAACCGGAGGTGCCCCTTTCGCGGCATGGTCTCTCCCTGTCGACGCCGGCTTTTCGCCGGTCAGCGCCTTTCGACGCGCGGCCATGCTAACGCGTCCGGAAATCGAAGCCAAAGAAATGCGCCTGTTAATGTGAATTTAATGTGCGCGTTAGGGCCGGTTCACCGCCGTTCCACGCCGATTTCATTTCCCGCCGCCTAACATCAGGCGTTCAGCCGTGTGGGGTGGGCGCAGGGCCGGGAGGCCCGGTGATGCGGTTCAGCCCAGCCCGTCTCCACCGGTGAAGAACGACACGGCTGAGAGGCCGTGATCATGAACACCGGGAGGAAACGGATGCGCCATGTCGATCTTGCAGCCGCGCTGAGCCTATCGCTTCTATCGCTGAGCCTGGCCGGTTGCGGCAGCGGCACCACCGAGGCGAACCAGAGCGCCGCGCCGGCGTGCGACCGTGATTGCATCATCGCCGCCACCGATGCCTATCTCGCGGCGCTCGTGGTTCACGACCCCGCGGCGGCGCCGCTCGCTCCGAACGCCGCCTTCGTCGAGAACACGGTGCGGCTGAAGCCCGGCGAAGGGCTGTGGAAGACCGCCACGGGCGGGAAGACCAATTTTGCCATCTACGTTCCCGATACCGACCTGCAGCAGGCCGGCTGGATGGGCGTGATGGAGCGCGACGGCAAGCCGGTCATGCTGGCGCTGCGCCTGAAGCTGGCGGATGGCAAGATCACCGAGGCGGAACATCTGGTCACCGAGCCGGCGCAGGGACGGATGGAAAACCTGGCAGCGGTTCGCCCGGGCCTGCTGGCACAAATCCCCGAAGGCCAGCGCCTGCCGCATGACGAGCTGATGCGGCTGGGCGCCAGTTATTACGACGCGCTGGACGACAACGACGGATCGAAGATGCCTTTCGCCGCGGATTGCGAGCGGCACGAGAACGGCATGGTCACGGCGGGCAAGAACGTCGGCCCGCCGCCGGGATGGCAGCCGGGCCAGCCACGCACCGCGACCGATTGCAAGGGCCAGCTCGACAGCCAGGCTTTCGTCTATATCGACCGGATCGAGAACCGGCGCATGATTGCGGCCGATCCGGTCACCGGGCTGGTCATGGGGCTGTCCCACTTCCGCCACCCGATGGACAACCTGCCTTACAAGGTGACCAACGCCGACGGCTCCGTCACCGAACGAAACGCCAAGAACATGCCGTACGAGCCGTTCGACATGCCGGCGGCGCATATCTTCAAGGTCGGCGGCGACGGCAAGGTGCATGAGATCGAGGCGGTCGGCGTCAGGCTGCCCTACAACTCCAAGACCGGCTGGGAGTGAGGGCCATGCGACCGTCGGCCCTCTTGGTGAAAGCCCTGCTGTCGGGCGCCGCAGCGTTGGGGCTGGCGGCCTTGCCGTCGAGCGCTTCGGCCCAGGCCCGCAAGTGCGACCGACAATGCCTGACGGCGACGATGGACGCCTATCTCGCCGCGATGAAGGCGCACGATCCCTCGCGCCTGAAGCTCGACGTCAGCGTCAAGTACACGGAGAACGGCCAGCGCCTCAACGTGGGCGACGGCTTGTGGCGGACATTCACGCAAGGGCCGCTCTACCGCCTCGATGTCGTCGACGTGGAACGCGGCCAGATCGCGGTGCTCGGCATCCTGGAGGAAGGCGACAACCGCAACTTCTTCTCCACCCGCATCGCGGTCGAGGAAAACGAGAAGATGGGGCGCGGTCTCGAGATCACCGAGATCGAGAACATCGTTGTCCGCAATATTCAGGGCGGCAGCCCGGCGCAGATGGCGCTGGTGCGCGATACGTTCAAGGACACGCTGCCGCGGGGCAAGCGGCTGGATCGCGGCGCCATGGTGCGGATCGCCGATTCCTATTTCACCGGCCTCGATACCGATGAATCCGCCGCGCACGTGCCGTTCGCCGATACCTGCCGGCGGATCGAGAACGGCACCGTCACGGCCAACAATCCGACGCCGCCCGAAGGCATGGCGATGGCCGGGATCGGCTGCAAGGCGCAGTTCGACACCGGCTTTTCCACGATCGTCACCGACATCCGCGCCCGCCGCTTTCCGGTGGTGGATGAGGAGAAGGGGCTGGTCTATGCCCTGGGCTTCTTCGATCACAACGGTGCCGTCGCCACTTACACCAATGGCTCTGGCCCGTCCGAGGTGGCGAGCCCGTTCCGGCAGCCGTTCTCCTTCATCATCGCGGAAGTGTTCCAGATCAGGGACGCGAAGATCGACCAGATCGAAGCCGTGCTGACGACGGTGCCTTACAAGATGGAATCGGGCTGGTGACCGCCGTGCGGCCCCGGCCCCTGCCGATTGTCGCGGCGATTGCGATGGCCGGGCTCGCCTATGCCGGCGAAGCGTCCGCCCAGCAGCCGGCGGCCGATGCCTGCGCCGGCTTGCCGACCCCGGCGGAAGAGATCGCCTGCCTGCGCGGCGCCTTGCAGGAAAGCCGTGCCGCGCTGGCGCGGGAGCGCACGCAGGGTGGCGAACCGCAGCCCCAGCCTCAGACGCAAGCCGTCCAGCAACAGCGCATTGCGCCGGCCACCCGAACGCCCGAACAACTCGGCGCCGAACAAGTCGCGAGCGCCCGGCGCGTAGCCGCCGAGGCGCAGCCCGCGAAGGAGCGGGTGCGGGCCGTGGCGCAAGCCGTGAAGACCGATCACCTCGGCCTCGTCACCCTGCGCCTGGATAACGGGCAGGTCTGGCAGCAGACCGAAGCGCGCGGCGTGCCGCTGCGGCTTCGGGCGGACCAGCCCTATCCGGTCGAGATCAGCGCCTCGGGCTTCGGCGGCTACCGGATGCAATTCACGGATACGGGGCGGCAGATCGTCGTGAAACGCCTGCAATAGCGCGGCCAGTCAAAACAACAGGCGCCCTCGAAGGCGCCTGAAAACAAGGGGAGGTACACATGCAGCACGGAATCCTGAAAAGCGCCCTGATGGCTGGCGCCGGCGCCGCGGCCCTGGCCGCCGTTCCCGCGATGGCGCAACAGGCTGCCCAGCCGGTGGGCGAGCCGGCCGGCGAAGCTGTCACGACCCAGGAAATCGTGGTCACCGGATCGCGCATCGCGCGGCGGGACTATTCGGCGAACAGCCCGATCGTCACCGTCAGCGAGGACGCGTTCGAAAACCGTTCCGGCACGACCGTGGAAGAAACGCTCAACGACCTGCCCCAGTTCACGGCCGCCGGATCGGCCGCCTTGTCGAGCACGGCGGGCACCGCCTTCACCGGCGCCGACCAGGCCCCGGGCGCCGCGACGCTGGACCTGCGCGGCCTCGGCGCGAACCGCACGCTGGTGCTGCTCAACGGCCGCCGCGCGCAGCCGGTCAATGCCCAGCTGGTGGTGGACGTGAACACGATACCCACCGCGGCCATCCGCTCTGTCGAGGTCATCACCGGCGGCGCGGCGGCCGTCTATGGCGCGGATGCCATCGCGGGCGTGGTGAACTTCATCCTGCGCGACGATTTCGAGGGGCTGGAGCTGAACGGCCAGGCCGGCCTGTCGGAACACGGGGATGCCGGGCAGTACCAGATCAGCGGCCTTGTCGGCGGCAACTTCGCCGATGGGCGCGGCAACGCCATGCTCGGCGTCTCCTGGTCGAAGCGCGAAGCCGCCTACCAGCGCAAGCGCAGCTTCTACACCAGCGCCTGGAACGATCCCAACACCGTGGTCGGCGTGGGCGGCTTTCCGCAGACCGTCGCGGTCGTCGGCGGGCTGAATTACGGCGTCAATCCGGACGGCTCGCTGTTCATGACGAATGACGCCGCCAATCCGGCCGCCCCTTATACCGGCCCGCTCAACAATCTGGCGGGCGGGGCCGGCTTCAAGCTCAATCCCAGCTCGACCGGCGGAACCCAGCGCTCGATCGGGTTCAACGATCCCGAAAGCTACAGCTCGATCCCGCTGGAGCGTTATTCGCTGTTCGGTTCGGCCCATTACGACATCACCGATAACGTCCAGTTCTTCCTGGAAGGCAATTTCACCCACAGCGAAGCCTTCGCGCAGAGCTTCGCCGGCACTGCCGGGAATATCTGGGCGCTCACCGTGCCTTACACCCAGGCCAACGACGATCCGGATTCGGCCACCTTTGGCGCGAACCAGAACAACTTCCATCCGGTGAGCCGGCAACTGGCGGACCTGCTGAATTCGCGCCCCGCTGTCGGTGACGTGCCGGGCACGGCCCAACCCTGGACGATGAGCCGGGGGCTCAATTTCCTCGGCCGGCTCTATACCGAGACCACCAGCGATATCTATCAGCTTACCGCCGGCCTGCGCGGCAAGGTCGGCATCAAGGACTGGACCTGGGAGATCTATGGCTCTCACGGCAACACCTCGGTCATCGCGCGCCAGCCGCAAGGCGCGGTTTCCTATGAAAACCTGAAGGCGCTGATTTCCGGCACGACAAGCGGCACCACGCGCTCCACCACCGTCAACGGCCCATGGAGCCAGGGATGGACCAACGGCGCCACTTTCAACCCGCAGACCTGCACCAGCGGCATCCCGATCTTCAATGCCGACGGCAGCGTGCCCACGCCCGTGGGCGATAATGTGGACGGCGTGGTCGTGTCGGAAGACTGCAAGAACTACGCGACGCTGGAGCTGAACAACGTCACCAAGCTGCAGCAGGACATCGTCGAAGGCACGATGCAGGGCGGGCTGTTCGACTGGTGGGCCGGGGAAGTGCGGTTCGCGGCCGGCGCCACTTATCGCAAGTCGGACTTCAGCTATGCGCCTGACACCGGCAACAGCGGCGAGCAGCTGTCCACCGGCGTCGTCAACCAGATCGCGCTGCCTAACCCGACCAATGGCAACATCTCGGTCAAGGAAGTCTATGGCGAGCTTCTGGTGCCGGTGATCAAGGACCTGCCGCTGATCCAGAGCCTGGAGCTGGAGCTGGGCGCCCGCTATTCGAAATACAGCCTGTCGGGCAGCGTCGGCACCTTCAAGGCGCTGGCCGACTGGCGGGTGACCGACTGGCTGCGCCTGCGTGGCGGCTATCAGATCGCCAACCGGGCGCCGAACATCTACGAGCTGTTCGCGCCCATCGCCGGTGGGCTGGGCATGTCCGCCGATCCCTGCGTCAACATCAGTGGAATGACGCCGGCTTACGGCAACGTGCCCGGCAATCCCAACCTGATCAACCTGCAGGTCGCCTGCGAGCAACTGATCGTGCGCGACGGCGGCTTCGATTATGTGACGCTGGCGGAAGATCCCACGGCCGTGGCCCAGGATCCGGCCGATTATCCCAACAAGAACGGCTTCGACCCGACGCGGCTGAGCAATCACCGCTCCACCCTGGGTTACAACCTGCCGTTTCCGTTCTCGATCGCGCTGACCCAGGGCAACACCGCGCTGGAATCGGAGAAGGCGCACACGATCACAGCGGGCGCGGTGATCAATTCGCCCTTCGATCATCCGCTGGCCAATCGGCTCACCTTCACGGTCGATTACTATATGATCGACCTGAAAGGGACGATCGCCGCGCCGAGCGGGGTGGAGGTCTATACCCAGTGCCTCAGCCCCGAATACAACCCGCGCATGTCCTCCGCGCCAGGAACCTATTCGGGCGCCGAGCTGCTCGAAGGCAATCAGTTCTGCAATCTCATCAACCGCTTCCCGTTCGATTTCGCCGGCGTGCGCGGTGGGGTGGGCAGCGGCACGGATCGGACTTACGATGCTCCGTTCATCAACAAGGGCGGCACGAAGACCTCCGGCATCGACGTGACCGTCAACTGGACGACCGATTTCGAGGATCTCGGCATCGGCATCCCCGGGGCGATCAACTTCAACGGATCGGCCAACTTCCTGCTCGGCTTCAAGGAAGCCGCGTTCGAAGGCGCGCCTTATGTGGAGTTGAAGGGCACGGTCGATAACATGGCGTTCGATTACAAGCTGTTCGGCACGCTCAGCTATCTGGGTGACAGGGGCAGCTTGGGCATCCGTGGCCGCTACCTGCCTTCGATCAAGGCATCGCAGTTCGCCGCCGCCGGCACGGGCGGGGCGGATTCGCACACCGAGTTCGACCTGTTCGGCCGTTACGAGCTGAACGATGTGCTGGAGCTGCGGGGCGGCATCGATAACCTGTTCGATGCCGATCCGGAAATCTTCGGCGCCACGGCCACCAATGCCGCCCGCGGCTCCACGCTTGGCGTCTATGACACCATAGGCCGGTCATACTACCTGGGCGCGCGCCTGCGCTTCTGATGCGGGCGGGACGCTTCGGGGAGCCATGGTGGCTGTCCGAAGCGTCGGCCCCTCCAAACCCTGAGTTTACCTAGCGTTCCAATCCGCCCGGCAGAATGCGCTGCATCAGCAATTGCTGCTCAACTTCGCATGAGGTCGGCGCGTGGCCGCTGCTGCGCAGTTCAGTCAGTTCCTGACGCGCGAGGGCGAGGTCGGCCTGATACTCGGGCTTGTTCTGCACCGCCGCCATCGTCGCAGCGGCAGTCAGAATACCGGCTTGGACGGCGCTGGCGTTGTGCATTCCGCAAACCATCCGGCTCTCGGCATAGGCGCGCCCGCGCTCCAGCGCATGCTGCGCCCGGTCGGGGGCCGCGCCGGCGATCACCGTTGCCCAGGTCCAGCCGACGGTGCTGTGGCCCGACGGGTAATCGTAACTCGCCCTGCCGGTATTCCGGTCGAGCAGTTCCTCTGGGGCCTGGCACAGCGGTTCGCCCGGATCGATCACATAGGGCCGTTCGCGCTTGTAGAACTCCTTGGCTCGTCCAGCCTGCATGGCGGTATCCATGATCGCACGTCTCGCCACGGCGGCCAGCTTCGGGGAATTCTCCGGCGTCAGTTCCACGCCGGCCGCGCAACTGAATGCCTTGAGCATATCGGCTGGCGAGCCTTTTGCATCGGTCGTCGCCAGTTCATAGCGCGGGCTGCCGGCCAGTTTGCGCGTTTCGAGGAAAATCCTCCGATCCGCGTCGTAACGCGGATCGCCTTCCACCGGTGCCGGGCCGAGAATGGCCGAAACATCGAACTCACCCGGTTGAAGATAACCGAGAGGCCGTTCCTGCGCATAAGCTACGCCGCTCACGACCAGCATGACCGCTAGCACCAACTTCGCTCGCATCGCTGTCCTTCCCGTTTTCGGTCTGTCCATCCTTTAGAGCGGTCGTTCAGCCAATCTGGGTATCGAATGCGTGGCGACAGGCGCTAGCTTTTGATCAAAGGCCTTAATCGGCTGCGGTCAGGACCACCTTGTCCGCCGTCAGCACCAATGGCACAGATTTGAGGTTGTGATTTAAGGAGGATCTGGGCTTCGTCGTAGTGACGAAGGAACGAAGATGAAGCCCAGATCCTCCAATGTAAAATCGCCCGCCAAGGCC